>Ga0308395_1001542_pt1 | contig 14755 bp, 10 predicted proteins | sample Hotspr20SampleP4_FD_202097 | JGI IMG/M metagenome (GOLD analysis project Ga0308395, IMG submission 202097) | Hot spring phototrophic mat microbial communities from Mushroom Spring, Yellowstone National Park, Wyoming, United States - 20050930_P4 ...
CCAACGGAGGAATGTCCAATGGAGGCACGCGAGCAGGTGATCGCCCGCTGGAGCAAGAAGATCCTGGCACGGTTGGGAGAAGTGCTTCCTGCCGCTCCCGTGGAGGCAGATTTTCGCCGCGTGCTCGATCCGCTGCTGGACGAGTTTTGCGCAGAGGTCGGCGTCAACCCCCTGGCCCACGCGGAATACACCCTCGCCACCGGCCGCGCCGACGCCGTCTTCAATCGCCTGGTGATCGAATACGAACGCCCCGGCGTCCTCAAGAGAAGCCCCGACGCCGCCACGCGCCACGCGATCCAACAGGTCAAGGACTATCTCGAGGGTCTGGCGAAAAAAGAGCGCCACCAGATGGAGCGCCTGGCCGGCGTCGTCTTCGACGGACATCACCTCATCTTCGTGCGCTTTATCAACGAGAGGTGGACGGAAGAACCCCCCGTCGAGGTCAACCTCCATTCGCTGGAGCGCTTCCTGACGTGGCTGGCGGGGCTCTCATCGGGCATCGCGCTCACGGCCGATAACCTCAACCGCGACTTCGCTATGGAGCAGCTGCGCACCCAGAATATCCTGCGCCGATTGTATCAGGCCCTCGGCACGGCGCTTGCGTCCTCGGATGGCCTGGTCGCCAGGCTGTTCGAGCAGTGGCGGCTCTTTTTCAGCGAGGCGATTGATTATTCCGAGGCATTCGGCGGCCGCAAACTGGAGCCGCTGAAAAAGTGGGTGCGCAAGGCAGGCTTTGAAATCAACAGCGCGCAAGAAGCGGAACGTTTCTTCTTCGTCCTGCACACCTACTTTGCCCTGCTCGTCAAGCTGCTCGCCTGGCTGGCACTTTCGCGGCACATGGGGGTCAGGTTGGGCGCGCCCTCGTTTGCCGGCCTGACCAGCGCCGACGGCGCGACCCTGCGCCGTCAGCTGCAAGAGATGGAATCCGGCGGCATCTTCCGCGCCTACGGCATCCTCAACCTGCTCGAAGGTGACTTCTTCGCCTGGTACCTCTACGCCTGGGATGACACGATCGAAGACGCGTTGCGCGCGATCCTCAAACGGCTGGACGAATACGACCCCACGACGCTGACTCTCCTGCCCGAGGAGACGCGCGACCTGTTCAAGAAACTTTACCACTATCTCCTGCCGCGCGAGGTGCGCCACAACCTGGGCGAATACTACACTCCCGACTGGCTGGCATGGCGGTTGCTGAGCCAGGTGGACAATGAATTCTTCCAGGGCGAGGCGCAGACCAATGAAACGCGCATGCGGCGCAAACTCTTGAGCACCCGCTTCCTCGACCCCGCTTGCGGCTCCGGCACCTTCCTGATCCTCATCATCGCGCGCATGCTGGCATTGGGCCGCGAGCTGCTGGTGCCGGAAAACGAGTTGCTGCAGAGCATCTTGTGCAATGTCGTCGGCTTTGACCTGAACCCGCTGGCGGTGCTCACCGCGCGCGTGAACTATCTGCTGGCGATCGCCGACCTGCTGGAGCACCGACGTGGCGAGATCACCATCCCCATCTATCTGGCCGATTCGGTGCGCACGCCGACGCTGGGCGAGGAGCTCTTCAGCCACGACGCCTACGAATTCCCCACCGCCGTCGGCACATTTCTGGTGCCCGCCGCGCTGTGCACGCCGGAGCGTTTCGACCGCTTCTGTGGCCTGCTGGAAGAGAGCCTGCGCGGTGGCCTGGAGGCGGACGCCTTCGTTCACCTTGTAGGGGCGCAAGGCCTTGTGCCCCTACTCCAATCCGATGGGGAGAGCCGCGCCGTCGCCCTCATGCGCGCACTTTACGAGGAGATGCTCGCGCTGCACCGCCGCGGGATGAACGGGCTGTGGGCGCGCCTGCTGAAGAACAACTTTGCCCCGCTCACCGTGGGGCAGTTCGACTACGTCGTGGGCAACCCGCCGTGGGTCAATTGGGAACATTTGCCTGACGGGTATCGGCAGGCCATTGCTCCAATCTGGCTGAAGTACGATTTATTCCAGCAAAAAGGGATGAGAGCTGCATTCACCAAGGATGACATTTCAGTACTTATGACCTACACAGTCTCTGATGTTCTATTGAAACCTGGCGGAAAACTTGGCTTTGTGATAACGCAGGCGGTCTTTAAAACCGAGCTTGGGGGTAGGGGTTTTCGTCGTTTTCGCATACCCCAGGGAGATGGTTCACAAGTTCCCCTACAAGTGGTGCACGTGGACGATATGGTGCGCCTCAATCCCTTCGAGGGCGCCTCCAACCGCACCGCGGTGATGGTGTTGGAAAAAGGTGAGCCCACCCGCTATCCCGTGCCCTATACCGTCTGGCGCAAAATGGCAGGGGCGACCGGCCGGTCGTCCCCGCGCTTCACCTATGACAGCACACTGGACGAAGTCCAGGCCGCGACGCAGCGCCTGCACTTCGACGCGGAGCCGGTTGACCCCCAGGATCCCACCTCCCCCTGGCTGACCGCCCGCCCCAAAGCGCTCAAAGCCATCCGCAAGGTGCTGGGGCGATCGGACTACCAGGCACATGCGGGCGCATACACCGGCGGCGCCAACGCCGTCTACTGGGTGGAGAAGGTGCTGGAGCGCCCCGATGGGCTGGTGGTGGTGCGCAACCTCACCGAGGGAGCGAAAATCAAAGTGCAGGAGGTGACCGAGCCCATCGAACCCGATTTGCTCTATCCGCTCTTGCGCGGACGCGATGTGCAGCGCTGGCGGGCAGAGCCCTCGGCTTTGATTCTCCTCACCCACGAACCTGGTATGCGGTTAAACGCAATACCTGAACAAGATATGCAAAAACGTTTCCCCCGAACCTATGGCTATCTGAAACGTTTCGAGTCGGTGTTACGGATCCGGGGCGGCTGGGAAGTCAAACAACTGTTGAAGGCTGGCAGGCCATTCTACAGCATGTCAGAAATCGGCGACTACACCTTCGCCCCGTGGAAGGTGGTGTGGCGATATGTGGCTTCTGATTTCATCATTGCAGTGGCTGCGCTTCACAATGGTAGATCTGTTGTGCCTAACGAAAAATTGATGTTGGTAGCATGCACGAGCGCTGAGGAAGCCCATTACTTGTGTGCTACTTTGAATTCATCACCGATTAGGCTTGCGGTGCGAGGCTTCTTTGTGGAGACTCAAATTGCCCCTCATGTGATTGGGCGTCTTTGCATCTCTCGCTACCACCCGGGCAATTCCGTGCATCGTCGTTTGGCGGAGTTATCGCAGGCGGCGCACCAGGCGGCCGCAGGGGCGCCAGGCGTTGCGCCCCTGCCGGAGATCGAGGCGGAGATAGACCGCCAGGCGGCGCAATTGTGGGGCCTGAGCGCAGCCGAATTGCGCGAAATCCAACGAAGCCTGCGCGAGTTGACCGGAGAGGCTACCCTTACGCTTGCAGAGAATGACAATGGAGGCTGATATGTCTGCGGGAAATATTCCCCATTGGGTGAAACCGGAAGTTCTGCGGACATTGAGGGAGAGAGTGGGTCTCCAGTACGATGAAATAGAGCAACGGGCGCGCAAACTGAAAAGAGCACATTACACGGCCGTCACACGCCAGGAACTGGAAAGGTGGGAGCAAGGTTTAGAATCGCCCGATCTTGAGCATCTGGAGACGCTCTCCGAGATTTATCATTACCCGGTCGGATACTTCTTCCTGCACGAATTACCCGAGACCTCCTTACCGCTTGGTTACCGCGGACTGGCCGCCGGGAAAGAGGGCCGTCTCAGCCTTCTCACACAGCAAACCTTGCGCCGCTTTCTGGACCTTTCTGACTGGATGGCCGCCCTGCTCGAAGAACAAGGGATTGCCTGGGAAGTAACCATTCGTCCCACGAAAGCGCAGCAATTGGAGCAGCTCATTGAACAGGAACGGGAACGGCTGGGCTTCTCCGAGCAGGTGCGTCAGGGATGGGAGACGGCTGAGGATGCTCTGGCCTGGTGGCGACGGCAAGTCGAGGCGCAGGGTGTATTCGTGTTCGAAATGAAACTGGATCCGGGTGAGGTGCGCGGCGCTTCGCGCTGGGTCGCCTCGCGTTTCCCTTTCATTCTGGTCAATTATCAGGACGCCGAAACGGCAACCGGGCGACTTTTCACCCTTTTGCACGAATACGCGCACCTGTTGACGATCCAGGAAGGGATTACCTGCGACTTTCGCGGGAGCGGAGAGGAAGGGCAGAGTATAGAGTCTTTCGCCAATCGCTTTGCGGCGCGTATGCTCCTCCCCTTCGAGCAATTCAGACAATCGTTGCAACAGGCCGGCAAACTGCAGTTCAAAGAGAATTGGTCCGACGCCGAGCTCGATGCACTGCGGCGTCCCTTCTTTGTCAGCCGAGATGTGATCGCGATTGCGCTTCAAGAGATGGGCCTGGCGCCGGCGGGGTTTTATCAGAAAAAACGGGAACAGTGGGAGCGGCGCAGACCATGGGGGAGAGCGAAGACGCACCATCCCCTCACGAAAAAGGAACGAAAGGTGCGGGAGATCGGTTCGTCAGCGCTTCGCGTTCTCCTTGCGCTGGAGGAGCGAGAGTCCCTGCCGCTTATGGATGCTGCCTCGGCTCTGGATATGAAGGTAGAAAAGGTCCTTGAGTTCCTGAAGTGGGCTCGCGCCGCAATGCCTCCTGATGGTTAAAAGGGATGGAAACGTATGTGTTGGACGCGAGCGCGCTAATTGACCTTCATCACTGTTTGCGCGCCGGATTCCGCAAACTGGGAATGATGGCGCAACAGGGGTAGATCAAGATCCCTGAAGGAATCTTTCGCGAATTGCAACGGAGAACTGACCACTTGTCTAAAACAATTGAACGGTGGTCGCAGAAAAACAGCGATTGCATCGTTCGGATTGCCCGCGTGCACAACCTTGCCGGTGAGCTCGCACGGATTGAGCGGCAATATGGTGAACAAATCGTAGTGGAGGCGAAGACGTATCCCGGCTTTTGGCATAGTCCGGCAGGCCGAAAGGCGGGGGACGGTCAGTTGATCGCCGTGGCCAAAATCTTGAACGCTGTCGTGGTATCCGACGACCGTGCCGTGCGCCTGGCATGTATGCTTGAAAATATCCCATGCATCGGCTGGACCGAGTTTGCCCGGCGAGTCACCCTCACCCAGCCCAGGTTGCCGGGAATCGAATGAGGATGCGGAGATGACAGCTCTGCAAAACCTGCGTCAGATTCTCAAGGCCATCTCTCAGGATGTGGAAGTACTCCCCGCCGTCGGCGGTGCGGTTGAGGACCTGGAGCGCCCCGACTTCGAAGAGCGCGAGGATCAGGCGCTGAACGAAGGAGAAAAGGTCTTCGAGACGATTTTCGAGCGCGACCCCTCCGGTCCTCCGCGCCTGTACCGCCCTGTGCCGCCGCTGGGGCGCACGGAACAGCACCTCTTTCGCTACTTCCTCGACGGCTCCTTCCGCTCCTACTTTCTGGGCACGGTGCTGGAAAACGAGCGCGAATCGCCGGTGCACTATGCGCAGATCGGCGCGTGCGTCCTGCGCCGTGAGGACGATGGCTCGATGCGCCGCGAGAGGTTGCAGGTAAAGAGTGCCCTGCTGGTGGGCAAACAGCGCCTTTCCGAAACGGTGTGGGCGAGACTCGCCTCGCTCGCCTCACAAGCTGACGTAGACCTGCTCGACCTGACCGAAAAGGATATTGTGAGCAGTGTGCTGGCGGATTTCGATTTGCGCAACAAGGCGGCCGGCAAAGTGCGTTTTGCCATGCACAACCTGGAAGCGGAGACCATCAAAGCGCTCCTGCCCCAACTCTCAGAAGAGCGGTGGATGATTGTGGATGGCTCACTCCTGTTCGAGCCAACGTTGACCCAATTGAGCAGCGCTGGCCCGATCAAGCCGGTGATCGGCGTGGCCAAAAATTTCCGCAAAGATCCGCAGTTTGTTTTCGGTAGAGGGCCGCGTGCCGAGCGCCACTCAATCTACCGGATGCTTGCCGGGTTGCAAGCAGAACACCGCACCGCCGCGTTCAGCGCGCGTGGCGGCGAGGTCGTGTTCTGGTACGTCCGCCTGCGCGAGCAAACCCACCTGGATTACCCGCTGATGGGTGTCGTCAAGGTCGAACTGGCAAACCCGTCTCAGGAGCCTGTGCCCTCTGACCTGATAGACCAGATTTCGCGTGCGCTGGTGGCGGAACGCCAGGTAACGCCACACGGTCAAGACCGCCGCTGGCACGCGCACCTATACCCCATTTTCCTTGCCGAGCGCACGGTAAAAGAAAGTCTGCTATCCCGTGAAGCTGTTCAGCAGTTCTTGAAGTGGAGGTGAGTGATGGTGGAGCCCAACAATCGCCCTGTGATCGGTCTCTCATCCGCGACCGCCAGCCAGCCCAACTCTTCCGACGCGTTCTTCTTTTGGCTTGCGCCTGATGTTATCGTCAATCCCTTCGATATTGTAGAGGCAGAACAGGTCGCTCCTGAAGGCACAAGCCGCACGTTTGGCATCGTCACCACGCTGGACCACAGCACCGACGCGCCGACGCATCTTTCCAACTTTATCTCCAACGACTTCGGTCAGGTGGCCGGCGAACCCAATACCGCGCGGCAGGGCACAACCGTCGCGCATGTCGCCGTCCTCTCGAACGACCAGGACATCTATATGCCCGTGATGAATGACCGTTCGGTGCGCTTTGCCGATGAGGCGGGCATTCACACCGCGTTGGGCATTGACCAGGTGGCGGAACGCTATCGGGTGCCGGCAGGGCTGATCGAGATGTCCAACAAAACGCGTGCAGTCGTCTATCTGGACAGCCGCTACGTGCTCGGACCCGAAGGCGCACACGTCAACATCACCGGCATCTCGGGACTGGCGACCAAAACCTCCTATGCCATTTTCCTGATCCAGTCCATTCTGCAAAAGGCGGAGGATCGCGATCGCATCGGCGTCATCATCCTGAACGTCAAGCACGGTGATTTGCTCACGATTGACCAGCCACCGCGTGCGGGGCTTGCGCCTGAAGAGCATGCGCTCTGGGAAGCGCTCGGCCTCACGCCTCAGCCGTTTAGCAACGTGCGCTACTTGTTGCCGTATGGCAAAGACACCCCTACGACGGGCCGGCCGAACAGTTTTCGCATTCCGGAACGCAATTGGTTTCTCTATGCCTACTCGCTTGCGGACACATACAACAAACTGGATTTGCTCCTCTCGAACATTCCCGATCCATGGGACACCGTCGGCGCGCTGATCGGCGAGATCAACCAGGGACTGTCCGATCCCAGAACCGGACAATGGGGGCCAACCGGCAAATGGAAAGATGTGACGGATTGGAACCGCTTGCTGAACGGCGAGCCGCTGGTCAAGGAAGGACAGGCCCAACCGGTAGGTGATGTGCGCGCCGTCTCCGTCGGGCGCTTTCGACGGCTGCTGCGGCGCATCGTGCAGACCCGTCAGACGGGGATCTTTGTCGCGCACCGCCCGAGCGGTGTCAAAAATCTGAGCCAGGAGATCGCCAGGATCCGTGGTGGGGAAACGGTGGTCGTTGATATTGCTCGCCTGGCCGATGATGAACAGACGCTCGTTTTCGGGGACATCCTGCGCACCATCTATGCCCTCTATGCCGAGGAAGGGAGTGAAAGCGAGGATTTGCCGGAGAAGGTGATCATCTTCGTGGACGAGCTGAACAAATACGCGCCAGCGCGTGAAAAGGAATCGCCCATCATCGAGCAGGTGTTGGACATTGCCGAGCGTGGGCGTTCGTTGGGGGTGGTGCTCTTTGGCGCGGAACAATTTATGAGTGCGGTACACGAGCGTGTGGTGGGCAACTGCTCGACGACGATCATCGGTCGGAGTGGATCGGCGGAACTTTCGTCACCGGCTTATCGTTTCCTCGATCCTGCGGTCAAGGCGAATGTTTCACGCCTCCAGAAAGGCGAGCTTGTGGTGAGCCACGCAACATTCCGCCAGCCCGTCAAGATTCGCTTCCCACGTCCGGCGTATTCACAAGAAGGGGAATCGTAGACGCAAGCTTCCACTACCCACGCGCAACAGATCATGCACGACGCCACAACCGGAGGTGGCTAAAAATGGTAATATGTGGGATTTTGTGACCGTGCGCGCGGGGGAGAGGCACCGGCGGTCAAATCCTGTTTGACTCGCACGGGTGAAGGTGCTATGCTGCAGCATAGCCCGTCGCTTCCTGGCAACGAACGGGCCGGACAGGAGGTGTGTTATGGCTCGTCTCCATCAGGATGAAGATGCGACGCTGATATCCACACCGCCGGATGAGCCCACCATTATAGCGCAGACGCCACCCGCTCAGCCGATGTCGCCACCGCGCCGGACGAGAACACCATGGCTGGTGTGGTTGATCATCATCGGCCTGTTTCTGCTGGTCTGCCTGGCCAGCGCAGCGGCTCTCCTGCTTTTTTCCCTGCGCGTGGATACCTTTGCCATACCCGATCTGAGAACGTTCGCATCCCCTGCAGCGGTCGCGCAGATGCCCTCGCCAACACCCGTGATCGGCACGGTGACAACCGTCCCATCCGTGCCGACCGCGTTGCCAAAAGAATCGGAGGCGACACTTCTCCCGACAACATCGTCTCTTTCGCCTATAGCATCCCTTGAGTCTTTAACGGCCGTAGCCCCCTTGTCACCGCCTGCGCTCGACCTGTCACCCACGCCTGCCGTCCAGACGGCAGCAGCCGGTGACGACAATATCATCGCTGCCACTACACCTTCGCCGGCTCCTCGCCTGGGCACCCTCATTTTCTCTGCTGTCACCCAGGACGGCCGCACCATCCAGGGAAACGTCTTTGCGGATAAGGTCACGGAAATCCATGCAGTATTCACCTACCAGAACATGGTGGACGGCCTGCCATGGGAACGGCGCTGGTACCTGAACGGGCGACGGATAGCAAAGGCGGCGGATGTGTGGGACAAAGGGGCTACCGGCACCTTTCACCTGACCCTGACGGCCGGCGGCAGCCCGCTGAGCAGCGGTCGCTGGCGGCTGGAGCTGTATGTGGATGGCAATCTGCTGCAGCAGGGTGAGTTTGTCATCGCATCGCCCACGCCCCCTCCACCTCCTACCGCCACGCCATTACCCACACCGCTGCCATCGCCCACGGCTGCTGCGACCGCGACCGCGGCGCCCACCGATACACCGACAGCCGCCGTCGTGCCCGTCTACACGATTGCCTTCAGCCGTTGGGACGGAGGCAAATATGATCTATTTCTGGCACGCACCGATGGCAGCGGCGAGAAGTTTCTGTTGCAGCGCGCTGCCGGGCCCTCCTGGTCGCCCGACGGGCGCTACCTGATCTTCTACGGCCAGGAGGGGGTAGACCGCCAGGAGTGGGATGGCATTACCTACCACTTCGAGGGGATCAGCAACGGCATCATCAGCATGGACCTGCGCACCTGGTCGCCCGACCCGAAGACGATGGTGCTGCGGCAGCACGTGCGCGAAGCCACCGCACGGTGGGCTGCCTGGTCGCCGCGCGGAGATATGGTCGCTTACGATGCGCGCCGCGGTGGCCCCGATTGGCGCATCTACTTCCTCGGCACTGCCGATAACCAGCAGTATCACGTGGAGATTCCGGGCGAACAGGCGGACTGGTCACCTGATGGAAACTATCTGGTGTATCGTTCTGGGCGTGAGAATCGACAGGGCATTTGGGTTTCCAATCGGGATGATTCAAGCCGGGTGCAAATCACTGCGGAGGGCAGCGATGCTTTTCCGCGTTGGTCGCCCGACGGGCGTAAGATCGCCTTTCACCGCGATTCGGGTCAGAATGTGGACATCTACGTGATGAACCCAGACGGCAGCCATGTGCGGCGGCTCACCGATGCACCCGGACCGGACACATTGCCCGCCTGGACGCCTGATGGGCGCATCGTCTTCCGCAGCGCGCGCAGTGGCAGCTGGGGCATTTACATCATGAACGCGGACAGCAGCGGCCAACGGCTCATCATTCCCAACGCAGACCCCGGGCCGGACTGGGCCTTTGGACGTATGGACGTGCGGTAAGATGCGCGTGCGCCTGGAAACGCTGGGTTGTCGGCTCAATACGAGCGAGATGGAACAGCTCGCGCGCCGTCTGCGCGCCGCCGGCCACCAGATCGTGGATGCGGAGGTGCCGTGCGATGTCTGCGTCATCAACACCTGCGCCGTCACCCACCTGGCCGAGCGCAAGTCACGCCAGCTGATCCGCCGCCTGCAACAGGCGCATCCTCAGGCGTTGCTGGTGGTCACCGGCTGCTACGCCGAGCTGGAAGCACCGCGTGTGCAGGCGATGGGGGTGCCGCTGGTGGTGGGCAATCAGCAGAAAGAGCAACTCATGGAAATCATCGCCCGCGAGCTGGGTTTGCCCGCGACGGCGCCGGCGCAGACGGCCGTCTGTGCCGGGGGTCTGCGCACGCGCGCGTTCGTCAAAGTCCAGGACGGTTGCGACAATGCCTGCACCTTCTGTGTGGTGCGCCTGGCGCGCGGCAAAGGGCGCAGCCGGCCGCCGGAAGAGGTCCTGCAGGAGGTGCACCAACTGCTGCGTGCCGGCTATCGCGAAGTGGTGCTCAGCGGCGTGCATCTGGGCGCCTACGGCCATGACTGGGGCGATCGCAGAGGGCTCTTCCAGCTGGTGCGTCGTCTGTTGGCCGAAACCGATCTGGCCCGCCTGCGCCTCTCCTCTCTGGAGCCGTGGGACATCACGCCCGATTTCTTCACCCTCTGGGAAGATCGGCGGCTGGCGCGCCACCTCCATCTGCCGTTGCAGAGCGGTTGTGATGCCACACTGCGCCGCATGGCGCGCCGCACCACCACGCAGGCCTTCGCCGGGTTGGTGGCTGTCGCGCGTGCTGTCATCCCCGACCTGGCCGTGACCACCGATATCATGGTGGGCTTCCCGGGGGAGAGCGAAGCCGAGTTTGCCGAGAGCCTGGCCTTCGTCGAGGCCATGCAGTTTGCACGGTTGCACATTTTTCGCTACTCCCCGCGCCCGGGCACGCGCGCCGCGACCATGCCCGATCAGGTGCCGCCCGCCGTGGCGGCCGAACGCGCCCAACGGATGCATGCGCTCGGTGCAAAACTGGAGCGCTCTTTCCGCCGCCGTTTCATCGGCCGTACGATGGAGGTGCTCTGGGAGACGGCACGGCCGGGGGACGGCGCGTGGCTGTGGAGCGGTCTGACCGACAACTATCTGCGCGTGACCACTTCGAGCGCTGAGAACCTGCACAACATCATCACGCCGACGCGCCTCCTCGCCGAGAGGGACAACGGCTTGTACGGAGAAGTGGAGCCACCCCAGCCCGACAGCTCCGCACCGTAGCCGCTTGATCCCCAGGTACGCGATGGTCTATGTTAATCTATACGCCGCGGGGCGATTGCGAATGCGCCGTGGTTGTGCTACTATGGCGTCGCCGGTGCCTGCCCGTTTTTTCGAGAAAGGGACACCTTCAATGCAGACAGATCAAGAGACAGAGCAGCCTTGCAATAAGCCCGTCGAGCACATCATGTGGCACGATCAGCACATTGCGACCATCATTCGGCGCGATTACCTGCCGGAAAAGACCACTTTTGTCACCCCCGATAGCTACTATCAGCAAGCCGGGTTCGTCGTCTATCCGCGCGGCGGGGTGGTGCGTCGCCACGTGCACCTGCCCATTCAGCGCCACCTGGTGGGAACATCCGAAGCTTTGATCGTGCGCAAAGGCCGCGTCGAGGCGGAACTGTTCGGCCTGGATAAGACGCCACTGGGCACCTGGATCCTCGAAGAAGGGGACATCATCTTGCTGGTTGCCGGTGGACATGGCTTCCGCTGCCTGGAAGACACCATCTTTCTCGAGATCAAGCAAGGCCCTTATACCGGTCTGGTGGAGAAAGAAACTTTCTAAAATGATCCCTGTCTGTGAGCCTCTCCTGACCGAAGAGGATGCGGCGCTGGTATTGGATTGCGTGCGCAGCGGCTGGATTTCCTCGGCGGGTCGCTACCTGGAGGAGTTTGAGAGCGGTTGGGCCGCGTATTGCGGCATGCGCCACGGCATCGCAGTGAGCAACGGCACAACCGCGTTGGAGATTGCGGCTGCATTGCTCAATCTGCAACGCGGCGATGAGGTGATTATGCCCACCTTCACGATCATCTCGTGCGCCCAGGCGGTGCTGCGCGCCGGTGGGACGCCCGTGTTGGTGGACAGCGACGCGCGCACCTGGCAGATGGACGTGCAGCAGGTCGCCGCTAAGATCACCCCACGCACGCGCGCCATCATGGTGGTGCACATCTATGGACATCCGGCAGATATGGATCCGCTGCTGGAGCTGGCGGCGCGGCACAACCTGATGATCATCGAGGATGCCGCGGAGGCCCATGGCGCGGAGTATCGCGGGCGCAAGTGCGGTGGACTGGGGGATATCAGCACCTTCAGCTTCTACGCCAACAAGCTGATCACCACCGGCGAGGGCGGTATGGTGCTGACACAGCGCGATGATCTGGCAGAGCGCGCCCGTGCCCTGCGCAATCTATGCTTCCAGCGCACACGACGCTTCCTGCACGAGGAGTTGGGATACAACTTTCGCCTGACAAACATGCAGGCTGCCCTGGGAGTGTCCCAACTGCGCCGCTTCGAGGCAATTGTGGCGCGCAAGCGTGCCATTGCCTTAGCCTACACGGAGCGACTGAGCGGGTTGCCCGGCCTGGAGCTCCCCGTCGAAGAGCCCTGGGCGCGCAGTGTCTACTGGGTGTACGGCATCGTGCTGGATGAGCGCACCGGCATGGACGCGGCCGAATTGGCGCGGCAACTGCACGCACGGGGTATTGAGACGCGTCCCTTCTTCCTGGGAATGCACGAACAACCTGTCTTTCACAAAATGGGTCTGTTTCGGGGAGAACGCTATCCGGTCGCCGAACGCCTGGCGCGTCAAGGGCTGTATTTGCCCAGTGGCCTGACCCTCACCGAGACACAGATTGATCAGGTGTGTGATGCTGTGCGCGCCATCCTGATGCGCGCTTAGGAGGCTGCAGTTTCCCCTCAGGAGTCGCCTACGACATACAACGAGTTCGGCAGTACCTACGCCAATGCCTACGATATAATGTATCGGGACAAGGATTACGAAGCGGAATGCGACTTCCTGGAGGAGGTTTTCCGCCGTTATGCCGATGGGAAAGTGCAAAGTGTGCTCGATCTGGGGTGTGGCACAGGGGGCCACGCGCTTCCCCTGGCGCGGCGCGGCTATCAGGTGTGCGGTGTTGACCGCTCGGCCACGATGATCGCCCTCGCGCGTGAGAAAGCACAAGCGGCAGGATTGGCACCCGGCACCTGCTTTGAGGTGGCCGACATCACCGCCCTGGAGCTCCCGCGCACGTTCGACGCTGCCATTTGCATGTTTGCTGTGCTCAGCTACCAAGTTAGCAACGCAGCCTTGCTGGCCACCTTGCATTCGGCGCGACGTCATATCGTGTCGGGCGGTCTGTTGGTGTGCGATTTTTGGTACGGCCCTGCTGTGCTCACCCAACGGCCCAGCGAGCGGGTGAAAATCGTCGAGGAGGATGCCGAGCGGTTGATACGCCTCACCCAGCCGGTGCTGGATACAGAACACAACCAGGTGCAGGTGCGCTTTCACATTATGCGTCTGCGCGCCAAAGAAGTGCTCGAGGAGGCTGAGGAACGGCATGTGTTGCGCTACTTCTTCCGCCCCGAGCTGGAGCTGTTCCTGGAACAAACGGGCTTCGCGATGGCTCACTTCTGTCCTTTTATGCAGCTGGACGGAAAGCCCGGTACGCATACCTGGAATGTGGCCATGATCGCACGGGCAACCGGAGAAGGATAAAAAGCTTCGCGCCTGACAGGCTGTGCGAGGGATGGATAAGTCGCGGTTTGTCAATAACGCCCACACGGCTCGTGCCCGTCGGGCAATGCGACCGTTCTTGCTCTTGGTGATCGGCCTCTTCTTCGCCTATCGCGCCTGGGACTTGGGTGAGCGCTTTCACCTGGTTGTCGCGGGGGTTTTCCTGTTGTTGGGTGTGCTGGCATTTGCCGATGCGGCATACGGGGTGAACGGGAAGGAATCGCGCAGCAGATTGGGGACGCGTTGGCAGGGGATAGCGCTCAACCTGGGCATCACCGTCGCCTTCCTGGATTTGGTGTTCGCGCAAATCGAATGGGCCCAGATGGGACGCGCGTTGGCGCAGGCGCACTACTGGACGCTGTTGCCGGCTTTTGCCATCGTGGTGCTCAGCCTGTTGCTGCGTGCCTGGCGCTGGCAGTGGTTGTTGCGCGCCGTGGGAGCGCTCCCTTTCACCCCCGTATTCCGGGCCAGCTGCATCGGCATAGGCGCCAACATGGTGTTGCCTGCGCGCGCCGGGGAATTTCTGCGCGCCTATGTCCTGGGGCGGCGCACCGGTCACTCCAAGACGGCCATCTTTGCGACGCTCGTGATGGAGCGCATCCTGGATGGCTTGTCCATCCTTTTCATCCTGGTGATGGTGATGGTTCTGGGAGTGCACAGCCAGGAGGTGCACACCATCGGCGCGGTGGGTGGCGCCTTCTACCTGATCACTTTGGGCATGCTTCTGTTGTTTTATCATCGCCAGGCTGTGGTGATGCAGCGGGTACAACGGCTGCTGCCGGAGACATGGTCGGCACGCGCACTGCCGTTGCTCGAGGCATTCGGCGGCGGATTGCATGTGTTGCGCGACACACGCCAATTGCTGATCGTGGGCGCTCAGTCGTTGCTGATCTGGCTGGTCATCAGCTGGTCTTTCTATCCGGTTATGCTGGCTTTTGACTTCGGTGCCCCTGTGCCGTTATTCACCCCCTTCCTGCTTACCGCGTTGGTGGCTCTAGGCCTGACGGTGCCGG
>Ga0308395_1001551_pt1 | contig 14701 bp, 12 predicted proteins | sample Hotspr20SampleP4_FD_202097 | JGI IMG/M metagenome (GOLD analysis project Ga0308395, IMG submission 202097) | Hot spring phototrophic mat microbial communities from Mushroom Spring, Yellowstone National Park, Wyoming, United States - 20050930_P4 ...
TGAGGGACAACGATTCGATCAGTTTAAGGGTCTTCAATTTTTCCTTTCGGTACAGTTCCAGATTCCCTCGGTCGCCGGACTTTTCACATTGGTGGATCAGGGTATCGAGCCGGACCTTGGTTTCGTTGAGTTTCTTCATCTCTTTCTCTGCCAGTTCGATCTGATCCGCGATGAGGTAATCTTGCCCGAAACTGATTTCCGTGCGTACCCCTTTTTCCGTGCCAATCCCGGCGGCGGAAACTCCGTACCGGGCTTTGATGGTTCCCCCCACGAGGAACCCTTTTTCCGAAACTAGTTCTACCTTCCCGTTGCTCTTGATGGTGCACCGGAGGCAGGCGTTTTTCACCTTCACGTCTCCCACCGCGAGAACGGTTGTCTGTTCCAGAAAGGAAGCGTACACGTTCTTCTTCGTACGGAGCACGGCTTTCCCCCCTCCCTTTACTCCCTGTTGGATGTAGATGGAACCATCCGCAGAGAGGAGGGCCGCTTCCACCCCTTCCCCCACCTTGATATCCCCCTGGGCCATCACGTAGAAACCCGACAGCACCGAACCGGATATCACTACCGATCCGGGAAACTTGACGTTGCCCGTGCTCAGGTCGATGTTTCCCTTGATGACATGAGATTCCTGGATCAGGATCCGTTTTTTGTCATAGAGGAGTTCCCCGTTTACCTCCGCGATGAGAACGTTCTTCCCCTCTCGAGACTCCGTACGGATCCCTGGGCCGATTTCCAGGGTGAAGGGAGAAGCAGCTTTGGCAGGAATGGGTTTCCCCGTCACATCCCACCCGTCCTGGGGAGGCGTGTCAGGGGGCAGGACTTCGGCAATGAGATCCCCCGCCTTCAGCGTGGTGATGAGGTCGCGGTTCTTGTAGTCCGCAGTACCGTCGCTACGGATGGTGACCTTTTCCTGGCCCGCCAGTTTGATGAGGAACTTGATCTGATTCGCTCCTCCCTCCTGGGGAGGTTGGCCCAAGGCGATGGGAAGTTCCACCACAGGTTTGCCCTTCCGCACCCGGTCCAAAGCGTCTAGGATCGATTCTTCCCGCAGTCCCTTCACGATCCCCGCCCGTTCGATCTCCTGACGAACCCACTCGGCGGTAAGGGGTTTTCCCGTTCCTTCGGAGGGCAGGAGGGTAAGAAAGGCTTCCATGCGATTGGGGGAAAGGGTAACCTTCACCTCCCCATCCTTGTGAGGCCGTACACGGACCTGGATTCCTTCCTCTACTGTGCGTTTTTCCAGAATCCCATCTGCAGTGGCGATAAGGACGTTTTGCTTCTTTTCCAGGTTTTCGAAGAGGATAAGGTTGGGGTCTTTCCCCGGAATTCCAGGTAGGGGGTTCCCGTACACATCCACCCCCCCTTGGCCGGGAACCATGGGGCTCAAGACGAGTACCCGTTGATCCTTCACCACAGGCCCTGCTTCCTGTACCGCTTCCAGGGGAAACACGGAGAGGGAGGGGATGGCGCTCAAGGCTTCCGGGTTTTCCAGGGCGGCTTTTTTCAGTTCCTCCCACTTCTTCGGTTCGTAGAACTGTACGGACCATTCGAATTTTCGGTCCGGCCCCTGGGTAGGAGGCTTCCCCTCGGCCAGGAGGTAATCCTTCAGTTCGTAGGCGGGACCCTGGTAGAAGGCCAGGATGTCCGTCTTGATCTTTTCGAAGTTTAACCCTTTGAGGTTGCTATTCTTGATGAGGGCCCCCACTTCCTTCAGGGAAAGAGGTTTTCCCTTCCCCCTGCCTTTCCTGAGGTAGAGGAAGGCCTTCAGTTTGTCCTCGGTAACATGGATTTCCGCTCTGGCATCGGCTGACTGGCTAAGGGGGATGTTCTGCACGGGTTTTCCGAAGGAAAGGATATGCCGTAGAAGGGCTTCCACCTCATCGGTGGGAAGGAGAAGTTCCCGGGGATAGGGGAGTTTTTCCGCGGCGGAAAGGATTTCCTCCGGCGTGGGAAGCCGGGCTTCCCGGTTTCCGGGGGTGAAGGAGAGGAAGCAACTGGCCTTGTCGGCCGAGAGAGACACTTCCCAGGAGTGGGGCTGGAAGGGGATGAGCTCGGCCCAGTTCTTTCCCCACCGGACGAAACCCGTCTGTTGGGCGATTAGTTCCCCGTTCTTCTTCTCGATTCCCCTTCCTGCGTACACGTAGGGTTCGATCAGGGGTTCGAAGGGGAGGGGGGCCCCGTTCACCCCTTTGCCGGGGATGCCCTCCGCCATGGGTTCGATCAGAGCGACCTTTTCCCCCGCTTTCACGTACCCCACCCCCAGAACCGTGGGATCCACATAGACCCGCTCTTTGGTCACCTTTTTCTCGAAGGCGGTGACCGTCTCCTTCTTGGGAGGGAGGAAGGGAAGGGGCGGTTTTTTTTCGATCACTTTTTCCACTTTTACCCTCTCCACCTTCTCCTGGGTAATAACAGGAACTCCGGCCATCGAGAGGGCGGTCTGGGCGTCCTTCTGCAGGGGTTCGGGAATGGGAAGGTTCTGCCACACCGGTTTTTCCGGTTGAGGATTCTGGGGGGGAATGCCTTTGGCTACGATGAACTCCTGGGGTTGGGTTTCCTTTTCCAGTTGTTTCAGGATTTTTTCCAGGTTTTGGGGGGAGATCCCCTCTTTGATCCCCTGCTCCATCAGCAAAGCCACAAGGTCCTGCACGTCCAACTGGGTCGTTTCCGTCCCCGGCTTGAAGTGAAGAACCCCCTCCAGGAAGTTGTTGCGGGTGGAGATCGTGATGGTCCCTTTCAGAGAAAACTTTTTCGATGGCATCCTCAGCCCCTCACGTTCCTTTCAGGAGGTTCAGCAGTTTAGCTTTCAAGAACTGGTTCTCTTTCTTGAGCTGGCTGAGTTCGATTTGCTGCATCTTCACGGTCTCGATCAGGTCTCCCGTAGTGAGGGCCCCTGTGTGCAGGAGCTCTTCCAGGTAATCCATCTTCGCCTCGAAGTCCACCTCTGCCTCCAGGGTTGCCTCCTGGTAGGATTCATCCACCGGAGTGATGGTGGATTCTTCTTCCCCTTCGGCCTGGATCAGTTTGTCCGCTATCCGTTTGATGGCAGTGGAAAGGACCGATTGGGGTTTATAGATCAAAATGGGGAGCCGGGATCTCAGGGCAATGTCCTGCAGGTCGTCCCGATACATGATCCCCAGATGCTCCAGATCGATATTGAGGTACTGCTGGCAGGACCGACGGAGTTTGTGGGCTTTTTCGGCATCCCGCGGGTCCTCTACCATGTTGAGGATGAGGCGGGGGTGAAAGCGCTGGATATTCCGCTGGAAACTCTCGTAGGTTTCTGGGTCCCGGGCTCGGATCTGTTCCAGAAGCTTGGGAATATAGATGCTTTGAAGGGCGGTGCCTTCCCTCCGTAGATTCTCCAGGTACTGGTGGGCTTCGGATTTCTTTTTCATTGACTGCCCCAGAATCCGGAATACCGTGTTTTTCAAGAACACGTACGCGTTGACCGTGGCGATGGGAGTAGGTGAAGTAATCACGATCCCCCGCCCCGCGAGAAGAAAGAAATCCAGCACCATCGTATGGGTACCGGCACCCAAGTCGATGATGAGGTAGTCTGCTTCGAGGGAGTTGAGAGCCCGACGGATCTTTTGCCTCTGGTGGGCGGTGATGTTGGCGGCGCCGGGAGCTTCCCCATCACCCGGGATGAACCAAAGGTTGGGATAATCGGTTTGGAGGAGAATGTCGGAGAGGCGAAGGTCCGAACGGTTGATGAAAGCTCCCATCCCTCCCGGAGCAGGAGGAATCCCTAGCATGAGGTGCAGGTTCGAACCCCCTAGATCTAGATCACAGAGAACGACTTTCCTGCCCGCCTGTCCCAGGGCCAGGGCAAGGTTAGCCGCCAATAACGTCTTTCCTACCCCTCCTTTACCACTTGCGATAGGGATGATATGCATTTAGGGCTCCTGTTGATGGGGATAGAATAGCAGAAACAGGAGAAAAAGAAAATCGATCCATCCAATGGTGAGGGGAACCGCGATCCCTCCCCGTAGGGACTTGTCCACTCCCCCTGTGGGCAGAATGTAGAAGACCACAAGGAGAATCCCCAACGGGATCAGCTCCAGCGCCTTTCCAAAGAGCAGGATCGGTCGAAAAGTAGGGATTCGTTCAGGTTGAAAGGCAGAGAGGAAGAACAGAAGGGGAATCACCAGGAGGGGGGCCTCCAGCCAGAGAAAGTAAAGGGTATACAGCACTCTTCCCCCTGGATTCGACAGGAGGGTTACAAGAGAGAAAAGGAAAAACAAACGGACTACTTCCCACAGGCAACCTAGATAGAACAGGTTCGTCTTTTTCCACATTGGTTGGAATACTACGGAGGGTTCAAGTGGTGGTCAATATGTTGAAAATACTGTACTCTATAGAAAGAGGAAAGTAACTATGAGCGATCAATATCCCGAACCGGGTCACTCTAAAACCCCCACCACCCGAAGGATCCCCTGGGGTGGGGTAAGTATTGCGACGGCTATCGCGTTGGTATGTCTACTCCTTACCCCAACCTTGGTGGCGCAGGCGGTGGATGGCAAAACCCAGAGCCTTCTCTCGCTGTTTCAATTCATCTATCTCTATGTACAGAATAACTATGTAGATCCGGTGGAGCCGGAAAAATTGATAGACGGAGCCCTGAAAGGACTGTTCGAGAGCCTCGAGGATCCCCATTCGGCGTACCTGGCTGAAACCGATATGCGCTCCTTGAACGATACCACTGCGGGAGAGTTTGGGGGAGTGGGATTGTACATCAACAAGCAGACCCCCCCCGAGGGCAGTAAGGATACCGCTTCCTTCGTAGAGGTGGTTTCCCCCATCGAGGGAACCCCTGCCTACCGGATGGGGATCCAGTCAGGAGACCTCATCGTAAAGATCGACGGGGAGTCCACGGAGAAACTCAGTATCGATGAAGTGGTGAAACGGCTGCGGGGACAACCGGGCACCACCGTCACGGTAACCATCCGCAGAGGAGCCAACCTTCAGTTCGATGTGCCCTTGACCCGAGCGGTGATCCAGGTACCTACGGTACGGTATGGGATGATTCCTGGGGGGATCGGGTATATCCGCATCATCCAATTTACCCCCTATACGGATGACAAAGTGCAGGAGGCGATAGAATCCTTCCGGGCTTCTGGGTACAAGTCTCTGGTGATCGATCTGCGGATGAATCCCGGAGGACTCCTCACCGCCGTGATCGAAACGGCGGATCTGTTCTTCGACGAGGGGGTGATCGTGAGCACCCGCAGCCGCATTCCCGCGGAGAATGCCGTGTACGAGGCCAAACCAGGTTCTCTCGTGCCTGCCGATATTCCCATCGCGGTACTGATCGACGGAGGGTCGGCGTCCGCTTCGGAGATCTTTGCCGGGGTGATGAAGGACCGCAAACGGGCTACCCTATTTGGGACAAAAACCTACGGGAAAGGTTCTGTCCAGCAGGTGCGAAGTTTGGGGCGTACAGGATTCCGATTGACCACCGCCCGCTACTACACTCCTTCGGGGGTCACCATCGACAAAATAGGGGTTTCCCCCGACCGGGAAGTGAAGGAGCCCACCCTGTCGGAGAAGGAGACCGAGGCCCTCTCCAGATTGATCTCTTCCCGGCAGATCCCGTCCTTTGTTACGCAAAATCCCAACCCTTCCGAAGGGCACATCCAGCAGTTTGTCGACAAGCTGCGGAAAGAGAGCCCTGACCTGTCGGATCGAATCCTGAAACGAATGATCCGCAACGAGATCAACCGGCACTTGCCCAACCCGCCGGTGTACGATTTGGAGTACGACCTGGTACTGCAGGAAGCGGTGAAATTCCTCCGGGAGGGAGGGAAAGGGAGGTAGAGAATGCACACCCTTCACCTGCAAACCCGTTCTGCCACGGAACTGGTGGACATCACCCGGGAAGTACAGTCCCTTGTAACGGCCTCCCATGTACAGGAGGGACTCTGTGTGGTGTACGTACCCCATACCACCGCGGGAGTTACCATCAACGAGGCGGCAGACCCATCGGTGAAGGCCGATCTTCTGATGGAATTGAACAAGATCGTTCCCTTCCAGGATCGATACCAGCATACCGAAGGGAACTCCGCTGCCCATATCAAAGCGAGTCTTGTGGGTTCTAGCGTTACCCTTCCCATAAGCGGCGGATCCTTGGCCCTGGGAACCTGGCAGGGGATCTACTTCTGTGAGTTCGATGGCCCCCGTCGCCGCCAGGTCCTGGTACGCATCCAGTAGGAACCTATGCGATTGTTCATTCTCCCGCCTTCCTTCCAAGGGGAGGAGGTGGTACGCCTCGAGGGCAAGGAATACCACTACCTGATTCGGGTGTTACGAAAACAGGTCGGAGATTCCTTCAATGCTTCCGATGGAGAAGGGACCCTCTATTACGCTACGGTGGAAGAAATTACTCCCTCCTTCTGCACCCTTCGAATGCAGCGGCGGGGGCCCCTAGAACGCCCCTTTCCCGAGATCACCCTATTCCAGTGCATCCCCAAGGGGAAGAAACTTGATCTCATCCTTCGGCAGGCGGTAGAACTGGGGGTGTCGAGGGTGGTTCCTGTGGTGAGCAAGTATTCCGTTCCTCGCTGGGATTCACCGGAGGAAAAGATAAAAAGACTTAGGCGGATTGCTAAAGAAGCCGCACAGCAGTGCGGTTCCCTTGAGGTGCCAGAGATTCTAGACCCTCTTCCCCTAAGGGCTGTGGTAGAGTTCTTTCAACCAAAGGAACCGGAGAGGCTGGGGCTTTTTTTCCACCAGGCCCCCCTTGCGCGAACCACCCTCCATCAGTATCTTTCCATCTATCGAAAGGCACTAGCGCTGGTGATCGGCCCTGAGGGAGGCCTCGCCGAGGAAGAGGTTTCCTCCCTGCAGCAGGGAGGGTTCTTTCCCGCATACCTGGGGCCATCGGTCCTGCGCACCGAAACGGCACCGGTGTTTGTCGTGGCCGCGGTGCAGATTCTTCTTCTGGAGAGACTCGCGTGGAAGTTGCATCAGGAACCTTGAGGATCAAAAAGGAACGGATTCTTGGAATCCCGCTGGACAATATCAGCCCCGAAGAACTGGACGACGCCCTGGCCGGACTCCTCAAGAAAGAGGGGATGTGTCCCGTGGTGTTCCTCAGCCTCTGGGAATTGCTCAAAGCCCGGAGGAATGCCGAGTTTAGAGGGTGGGTGGAAAGCGCCTCTATCGTGATTCCCACCTCCCAGGGGATCCTTCGGGGGGCCAGATTCCTGCGAAAGAAGGTTTCCCATCGGTACTATCCCTTCGATGTGGTGATCCGGCTCCTCCGCATATTGGAAGAAAAGGGACTTTCCCTCTATGTGTTGGGGGGACGGTTGCCTTACCTCCAGCAGGCAGAGAAAAACCTGAAACAGACCTTCCCGGGGTTGAAACTGGTAGGACGCTATCCGGGGTACTATCCTCTCCAGGTGGAAGGGGACATCCTGTTGGCCATGCGAAAAGCCTCCCCCCACTGCCTTCTTCTGGGACCCGGGCTCAAGGGAAGGGAACGGTGGGCGCAGCGAAAACGGGAATCTTTGCCTCCTTCCATCGTGATCTATAGCCCGGACACCTTCGACATCATTTCCGGAAGAAGGATTCGCCCTTCACGGGAAGCGGTGGAAAAGGGGCACGAGTATGTTCCCGAACTGTTCCGCCATCCCTGGCGAGTGTTCCGGGGAGTGGTTTACCTGTACTATCTACTGCTCCTTCTGGTGTACCGTATTCGGAAGCAGTAAATCTGCAATTTTGTGAAAAACTAAGCCGATGGCCTTCGCCGCGCCCCCTAGCTACCAAGTGGTGCATTGACAGCCCCGTTGCCCTACCGGTACACTGAATTGCTTTTCTTTCCGTTAGTTAGGAATACAATTGCCGAAGAAGGAGTGAAGAGAATGAAAAGATACGTTCGTACCCTGGTTGTGATTTTTACGGTACTGGCAGTGAGTTTGGGGTTTTTCTTGGGATGTTCCCGGCAGGAAGCACAAAAGGGTGGGTCTAAGCCGCAGGGAGAAACCCAGAAAACCATATCCGCGGGGCCGAAGGTAAAAATTACCGTGGCTAGCGATTGCACCTGGCCCCCGATGGAGTTTGTTAATGAAAACAAGGAGATCGTCGGCTTCGATATCGACCTGATGAAGGCGATCGCGGAAGCGGCGGGTTTCGAGGTGGAGATCAAGAATACCGCGTGGGACGGGATCTTTGCCGGGCTGGCCAACGACAGTTACGATGCGGTTATTTCTTCGGTTACCATCACCGACGAGAGAAAAGCCACGATGGATTTCTCCGAACCTTACATCAACGCGGGGCAGGTGTTGATCGTACAGGCCTCTACCCAGGGGGTAACGAAGATCGCCGACCTAAAGGGAAAAGCGTTGGGGGCTCAGATCGGTACCACCGGAGCGATGGAAATCCAGAAGGTACAGGGAGTTACCCTGAAGACCTACGATGAACTGGGCCTGGCCATAGAGGATCTGGTGAACGGGCGGATAGCCGGTGTAGTGGCCGACACTCCCATCGCAGCCGATTTCGTTCTCCAGAACAAGAACTACAAGGGAAAGCTGAAAATCGTGGGGGAACCCTTTACGCAGGAGTTCTACGGCATCGCCGTGAAGAAGGGCAACAAGAAGGTGTTGGACCTGATCAACGCGGGGCTTGCGAAGGTGAAAGAGTCGGGCAAGATCAAGGAACTGGAAAACAAGTGGATCTGGGGCAAGTGACGCTCTGGCAGTGAGCCGCGACTTGTCTGGGATACAGCCGTACTAAATAAGCGCTACCGCAAGAGTCCAAGCGTTGCCGGTAAGAGAAGGAGAAAGGCGGCATCGTGGCAGAAGGGAAACCAAAGATCGAAGTTACCGACAGTACCCTGATTCCCGAACGGGGGGAAGGAACGATCTTCTCTGCCTGGAAGATTTCTTTCTTCGGCGCCTTACTCCTGATCATTCTTCTTCCCCTCCTCATGCCGGATCCCTACTGGGATATTCTGAAATTCGTGCCCGATGGCGTGCTGGTGACCTTCGAAGTCACCCTGCTTTCTATAACTCTCGCCCTGGTGATTGGGCTTCTCACCGGATTGGGGCAGATCTCGAGGGTCACCTTCGTGAATCGCGTGGCCACGGTGTACGTGGAAGTGATCCGGGGGATCCCCCTCCTGGTGCAGCTTTTCTACATTTACTTTGCCCTGGGGAAAATCCTTCGCCTTCAGGGGATCCCTGCCGCGGTTATCGCCATGGCGATATGCTACGGCGCCTACATGGGAGAGATCTTCCGAGCAGGGATTCAGGCCATTCCCAAAGGGCAGATGGAAGCCGCTCTGGCGTTAGGGATGAGCCGTACCCAGGCACTCTGGAGGGTCATCCTGCCCCAAACGATCAAGATCATCCTGCCTCCTATCGGAAACGAGTTCATTGCCCTGTTGAAGGATTCCTCCCTCGTATCGATTCTCGCCATCGCCGACCTCCTCCGCAGGGGAAGGGAGTACGCTTCCACCACCTTCCGGTACTTCGAGAGCTACACGATGGTAGCCCTGGTGTACCTGGTGATGACCCTGTTCCTATCCCGTCTGGTGGGGATCATGGAGGAACATCTCCATAGGAAAGGGAGGTGAGGGAAATGGAAAAACGAACCGATCCGACCATCGGCCCCCCCCATCAGTTCCTCAATACCTCCAAATCGCGAACCTCACCTACGATTCGGACCCCCCGGGTCAGGGTCCGGGGGGTCAGTAAGAGCTTCGGCTCCGTGCAAGCTTTACGGAACGTGAACCTCGATGTGTGGCCGGGAGAGGTAGTTCTCATCATCGGCCCTTCAGGAAGCGGGAAGAGCACCCTCCTGCGGTGCATCAACCGGTTGGAGCGGCCGAGCAGCGGGGAGATCTGGGTAGACGACGACTGCGTCACCGATCCCCGAACGGACATCCGAAAGATCCGGGAAGAAGCGGGGATGGTGTTCCAGAGTTTCAACCTCTTCAATCACCTTACGGCCCTGGAAAACATCACTTTAGCCCCGCAGATCGTGAAGAAAATCCCTAAGGAGGAAGCGGAACGGAAGGCTCGGGCATTGCTAGCCCGGGTGGGCTTACAGGACAAAGAGTCTGCCTATCCTTCCCAACTGTCCGGGGGTCAGCAGCAGCGGGTTGCCATAGCTCGTGCCCTCGCGATGGAACCAAAGGTGATGCTCTTCGACGAACCTACCTCCGCCCTGGATCCGGAGATGATAAAGGAAGTGCTGGATGTGATGCTGGCTCTGGCAAAGGAAGGGATGACGATGATCGTGGTGTCCCACGAAATGGGTTTTGCCCGGGCAGCGGCGGACAAAGTGGTGTTCATGGACCGGGGGGAGATCATCGAGATGGGCACCCCGGAGGAACTTTTTTCAAACCCCAAGGAAGAGCGAACCCAGCGATTCCTCCAGCATATTTTATAGGAGCATATTTTATGGGAGGGCAGAATCATGACGAGGGAAGAACGTAGCTGGGTTCTGTACGACTGGGCCAATTCCGCATACTCCATCATCATTACCACGGCGATCTTTCCCATCTACTTCAAGAATGTGGCTGCCAAGGGAATGGACCCCTTCCTCTCCACCGCGTACTGGGGGTATGCCAACAGTTTCTACACTCTCCTTCTGGCAGTGCTGGCACCCCTCCTGGGGACTTTCGCGGACTACAAGTCCATGAAGAAGCGGCTTTTCATCGCTTTCCTCGTGCTGGGAACGGGGAGTACCGCCGCCTTGACCCTGCCTGGGGAAGGGCAGGTATGGCAGGCACTGGCCTTGTACGTTTTCTCCGCCCTGGGGTTTGCCGGTGCCAATATCTTTTACGATTCCTTCCTCACCGATGTGACCACCGAGGACCGGATGGATTGGATTTCCTCTAGCGGATTCGGCTGGGGTTACATTGGAAGCGTGATCCCCTTTGTCCTGAGCATCCTCCTCATCCTGAATTACCGGCTTTTGGGGTTTTCTTCCAGCGTTCCCGCCGTGCGTATCTCCTTTCTTATTACGGCCCTTTGGTGGCTGGGATTCACCGTTCCCCTCCTCAGGAACGTGAACCAAAAGTACTTTCTGGAACCCGTCGCTCACCCTGTGCGCAGCACGTTCCTACGAATCTGGGAAACGGTACGTGACCTTCGAAAGTATCGAGTCCTTGCCCTGTTCCTGGTGGCGTACTTTTTTTACATCGACGGGGTGGATACGATCATCAAGATGGCCACTCCCATTGCCCTGGATGTGGGGATTTCGGAAAACTCCCTCCTGATCGTCCTCCTGATGATCCAGATCGTGGCCTTTCCCTTTGCCATCCTGTACGGTAAACTCGCCCGGCTCTGGTCGGCCAAGGTGATGCTCTTCATCGGGATCGGGATCTATGTGTGCATCACCCTCATTGCCTTTTTCCTTCCAGGCCTTCCCACTGTAGGAATGAAGACAGCAGTGTTCTGGGTACTTGCTTTTCTTGTAGCCACCTCCCAGGGGGGGATCCAGGCCCTCAGTCGATCCTACTATGGAAAACTGGTGCCCAAGGAAAAATCGGCGGAATTCTTCGGCTTCTACAACGTGTTCGGCAAATTCGCCGCCATCATGGGACCAGCCATGGTGGGCTTCGTTTCCACCCTGGCCCAGAACACTGCCTACGGAATCCTCAGCGTGAACATCCTGTTTCTCGTCGGAGGAATCCTCCTTCTCTTTGTGCCGTGAGTTAGGGTAGAAGTCTCATGCCGAAGGAACTCACCCACTGGTACCTGGCAGAAAAGGTTGCCCATGCGATCCTCACTCCCATGGAAAGGGCAGATTCCCGTCTCTATTCCGCGCCGTTGGATTCAACTCCGTCGGATTTAGCTCCTTCATATCCCGCCCTGGCTCGCTGTATTCGCTCGGCCCCCCACACCTTTCTCCTCGGTGCCGTGGGACCGGACTACCTCTTCTACTATTTGAAAGGGCCGGAACGGGAAGCTTTCCAGGCGGCAGCCATGGTTCTCCACGGGCGGGATGGGGGGAACACCTTGAGGCCCCTCGTATCTGCGGTGGAAGCGTATGGAGGGCGGTTTGATCTGGCGGTGGGGGCCTTCCTTTTAGGCTACCTGGCGCATGTGGCGGGAGATGCGGTATTTCATCCCCTCGTCCTCTACTCTGTGGGGAAAGGGCAGGGCAGATCTCAGTACGAACATCATGTGTTCGAATCGGCCCTGGACCTGTACGTCCTGAAACGCTGGGGAAACGAGGAAGGGGCTCTGCCTTCTCGGCGTACAACGCTCGCTGGCCCCGCAACACGAGCCCTCCCTACCACTCTCAAGGAACTAACCTCTGGGATGACGGAATCGGGTGAACTTTCCCGGGAAGAGTTCCTTCGGCTCTTGGGAGTGGTGAGCTTTCTGGGCGCCCCGTATTCCGCAGAAGCATTACGCACGTGTCTGCGCAGGTACGAGATCCTCCAGAACTGGTTCTGGTCTCCCCTGGCCTGTCTGGCGGCCCGGGCACTGATGACTCTGAATCGAAACCTCGCCTTTCTGGAAGCCTCCTGCTACCAACGAAGATTCTATCGGTATAGCGAAGCCTTCGCTGGAACTATGGAGTACAGACACCCCGTTACAGGGGAAACCAGGAAGGTGATGATCGAGGATCTGGTGAAGGAAACGGTGGAAAAGTTCCTGGCCTATGCCCCTCAAGTGGAGAAACTGTTCCAGAAGACAGTGATCGAGGATCGGCCGCCAATCAGGTCAGGCAAGCAGGAGGCCTCGGGGATGCAAGGGAATGCCGGCCATATAGCGTTGGAGGAAATCCTGGAAGGCTTCCGATCGCTCCAAGGGCCGAACCTGGAAACAGGCATTCAGGGGGATCGGGCGGACCGGATTCTGTACGTGCGGGAAGAGGGACTGGCAGGCTTATTCGGACCCTATGGGTACCGGTACCCATGAGGGAGGCATCTCTCCGCACCGCCCATCCGCCCCTCACTATCGTTGCATGAAGTCCACCACTGCCAGGGGGAAGTTCAGGTACCCTTCCGGGGTGTGGGTAATGGGATGCTGGGCTCCGTTGGTAAGCTGGGGTACCGTTTCCGAGACATAGGTATCCAGTTCCTTCATGGAAATCTTTCCATCCTTAATGAGATCCGCCTTCCCCCGTAACCCCTCTAGGATCGCATAGGTGAACACCCCATGCCCCCATTTGTCCGATTCCTGGGAAAGCTGTTTCCCCCCGGCTGCTGGTAAAGATCACTGCATGGGCTTCCTGCAAATCCCGCACAAACCGATCGTTATCCACCCCGCGGGTTTTGTTGCCCCCTAACCCTTCGGAGTGACAGGTATCGGCAAAGATCAGCTTTTTGGCAGGTAGGTCCAGCAGAGCCTTGAACTCCCTCCAGGGTATAGCCCGGGACTTCCGAAAGGACCCATCCTCCAGGATCACCGCATCGGCAGGAAGAAAGTAAAAATCCCCCCTCTCGTCATTCACCCCATGCCCTGCCAGGAACAACAGGACCACATCCTTTGCCGAGGCCTTGCTCAGGTACGAGAGGTTGTCCAGTATGTTCTCGTAAGTCGGCTTTACCGTAGACCGATCGGTGAGAAGGAGGCTCCGCACTTCCCGGAATAGCTTCCCCTTCTGGGTCTGAAACGCGGCCACGATTGCCTCCGCGTCCGCCACCGCGTAGGAAAGGGATCGCAGGTTGCGGTCCTGGTACTGGTTTACCCCAATGGACAGGATCCAGAGGTTCGGCAGGATGTCTTCTTTATGCTGGCTAGCCGCCCCCTCCTCCACATAACAGCGTACCTGCTTTCGGGTCTCGGAAAAGCCGTTAAAGGCTACCACTTCGATCAGGTTATCCCCCGGATCCAGAGTTATGGGAACCTTCAGCTCCAGGACCCGTTTCTTCTGACCCTCGACTCCCACTACTTCTATCCCCCGTTCCCCCTGTTGCCCTTCGGAACGACCGTTCACAAACACCCGCACTTGACGGATCGGGTAGTTCCGGTCTTCTACATAGACGGATAGATCAACCTGGGCCCCCTGGATCCGCTGGCCCTCTTCCGGTGATTTGATCACCAGAAAGGGGGGTTCCATCGCTTGAAACACGGAGGTCGAGGTTGGAGTTACTTTCGAGGTTCCCCCTGCACTGGCCAGCACCTCGGCAATGTCCCTGCCTTGCAGAACAGCCTCCACCACATCCGGCCGATACAGTGTTGAACGGTACTGATCGATACTGTACACCTGGGTCCCCATACGAACTAGCAGGTGCGAATCGCCTCCCGCAGAGGCAGTATAGTACCCTTTAGGAGTTAAGGCGATCCACTCCCCGTTGGTAAAGCTGACCATTTGCACCAACTCTTTCCCTGTGGACACATCCCAGAGACGTACTGTACCGTCATAACTCCCCGAGACGAGGTACCGTCCATCGGGGGATAGGGCTACAGAAGTAACCCCGTCAGCATGCCCGGTAAAGGTGCGTACGTGCCGGCCTGAAGAGAACTCCCAGAGCTTGATGGTATTGTCGTCACTCCCCGAAACAAGGTAGCGGCCATCGGGGGAAAGGGCGACAGAACTAACCGGTGCAGTATGCCCGGTAAAGGTGCGTAGTTCCCGGCCTGAAGAGAGCTCCCAGAGCTTGATGGTTTTGTCCCCACTTCCCGAAACAAGGTAGCGGCCATCGGGGGATAGGGCTATAGAACTAACCCCTTCGGTATGCCCGGTAAAGGTGCGTACGTGCCGGCCTGAAGAGAACTCCCAGAGCTTGATG
>Ga0308395_1001561_pt1 | contig 14642 bp, 16 predicted proteins | sample Hotspr20SampleP4_FD_202097 | JGI IMG/M metagenome (GOLD analysis project Ga0308395, IMG submission 202097) | Hot spring phototrophic mat microbial communities from Mushroom Spring, Yellowstone National Park, Wyoming, United States - 20050930_P4 ...
TGGCGATGCAGAACTGCAGGATGCCGGCGCGGCCCAGGGCGCTCAGCTGGCGGTGGATGCGCTGCGCCTCGCGTTCCAGGTTCAGCCGTGCCACAGGCTTTCCGGCGGCATCCACTAATGGCTCAGAGAGCAGGGCAAGAATGTGCAACGGTTGGGTCATGGGGAATTCCTCCTGAGACACAATTTGTTCCCTTATGGCAATGGCGTGAGCGTCCTATCCCGGATGGCGCGTTTGAGCTCCGCGCGATCGCTCAGCTGGATCAGCAGGTTGGCGAGCTGGGCGTGCCGCCTGCCTTCGTCGGAGATGGTCTGAATCGTGGTCAGCTTCTCTTGCAACCGTTCGCGGTCGGCGTCAATGGTGATGTTGGTGATGACGTCATCCAGCCGTTCCGCGATCTGGGCAGCGGAGAAGGCATCGCGCAGCTGTTTGTTGAGCGTAGCGCGCTCACGCGCCAGCTCCAGGTCAATTTCTTTGTAGAAGGCGCTCTGCAGGCCACGATATATTTCGTCCATCTTGAGCGAGATCTCGTCCACGGCGCTCCTTGGTTCCCCGTCACCCGTTGACGCGGCAATGGTGCGATAAATGGTGAAGCGGCTGCGTAACAGGGTGGGGAAGGTCAGACCGGTGACCAGCGTGGTCAGGATGGTCGGCTCGACGGCCAGCAGGTGGTGGACGAACCACCACACCACCAGTGCCATGAGGATGTTGAGCAGGAAGAGGACGAGCGCGTAACGGTTGCGCAGCGCACGCCCGAAATCGCGCTGGAAGATTTTGAACAGCTCGTAGCCGGTGAGGAGGAGGCTGAGCAACACCACGGCGCCCAGGGAGGTGTACCAGGTGAGGGGAAGGATATTTTCGGGCATAGGGCGCTCCCTCCTGAGCCGGGCCCCTGCAGGAGCCAAACTCCGGACTGGCCACCCGGCTCTTCAGCGGCCAGCCCGTTTGGACGTTCATTTGAGCGATTGCTTGATGCGCGGATCTACCTGGTAGATAGAAAGATTCTCGTCCTCGATGTTGACAGTATGGGCTTCGATCAAGCCCTTTTCGACCAACCCGTTGATCAGCGGGCTCAGGTCGTCGCCCGGGCGATCCAGCTCGAGCGCCACTTCGTCGGCGGTGGCGGCGCCGTGCGTGCTGACCGTCTTGAGCAGCTCGAGCTCCTCGGGCGTCAAGCTGTTGATCCTGTCAAGGAGATCATCCAACATGCTCGCGTGTCCTCCCATAGCAAGTCCCGGAGACAGCTTTGCTTCTCACAGCAATCCACAGACCCATTGTAACCGGAAACTATCGGGGCGTCAATTGGTGCCGCGGATGCGCTTGCAGGGAAGCGTCGAGAGGGCTGTGCTTGATGGATGACGCCGGATCCGGTATCCTGGATGAACCACTTCGTACGGCGCGGATGGAGGGAGGGCAGCGCCATTCGATGACAGGAGCGGTAGGATGGATGGTCATCTTGACAGAATGGACTACTGATGTTATGATTGGTATAAGATATATTATACAAACCAATTAGTATGTCCCAAGGAGAGGCTTAGAGACGAGCAATGCGACCAACTTCTCGGCACAACAACGCCTGCCGCACCGGGCAAGTGGTCGTCGGTGTCTTATCAAAACCGAGCCTGACAACCGCTGCGGATGACACGAATGGCACTCTACTGCGCTTGCGCATTTGCGAATGATATGCGATACCCAATTCATCACATTGCTCATCCGTTGACGCTATCAGAGATAACAGGCTACACGGTCCTGTGTCATATGATATATTTGCATTATGTCAAGTTCTACACGTCTTATCGAGGAGTTCAGCGATGAGCGAGCCCACTTCTAAACCGCCGATCGAGGCCACCCATACCACGATCGCCCACGAGATCGAGCGCTTTCTGAGTCAGCGCGCGGCGCGTTCCCCCTATACCGCGCGCACATATCGCACCGGTCTGACCCATTTCCTGGCCTATTTAGCCGAACGGGGCATCGCTCCGCATGATCCCCCTACCCTGCTGACGCGTGCGGTGGCGCTCGATTTCATCCCGTGGCTGGCACAGCAGCGCTTCAAGCCCGATGCGACGGCGCCGGAACAGCCGCTCTCGATGCGCAGCCGCCAGCTGTATGTGCGGGCTGTCTCCGGCCTCTACCGTCAGCTGGCGCTGGAAGGCACCATCCCCCTCTCTTACGGCGATTACGCTGCCCTCAATGCCGAGATGAACAAGGAGACCAGCTTCCGCCCACCGCCTATCGAGAAGCGCCTTCCTCCCGATGAGGTGATCGAGACGATCCTGGAGACAGTGCGGCAGCCGCCACCCGAGCTGGAGCGCGACGATCTCGATGAAGTCCAACGGCGACGCCTCAAGCTGATCTGGCTGCGCGATCAGGCGATCATATTATGTCTATATAGCACCGGGATGCGCGTCAGCGAGCTGGTGCACCTGCGCCGCGAGGATTTAGACCATACCGATCAGGGCGCCTGGGTGCATGGCAAGGGTGGACGCACCCGTTTCGTGCGTTTCTCCCATCAGGCATGGCAGGCATTGATGCGCTATCTGCGCGAACGCCAGGACTCGTCGGCGCCCGGCACGCCGGCCGACAAACCTGTGTTCTGTCGCCACGACCGCGCTGCCGGCGGTCGTCGTCTGCCGCTCAGCACCTATTCTGTCGAACGTCTCATCACTCGCCTGGCGCAAGAATCGGGCGTCCTGGAGCGCTTCCATCTCACCCCCCATTCCTTCCGTCATCACTTCGCCACCCGCTTCCTCGGCTTCACCGGCGATCTGGCGCTCACCCAGGACGTGTTAGGGCATGCGGATCCGGGCACCACCCGCGTCTATGCCAAGACCACCAAGGCACAGCACATCCGTGCGCATCGGGATCTGTTCGACAGGGACACAGAGGACGAAGAGATACCATAACCATCCTCTGTTGCGTCTTGGTAAAGCAGAAGCTCCCGGCATACACCGGGAGCTTCTCTCAAATCCTGCAAAAGGCCGCTGCAGCGTAATCCCCGGCTGCGGCGAAGCTCACATGTCCACCCAGACGGAACCCTTGGTGGCCGACTCGTAGGCGGCGTAAATGAACTGCATGCCGCGCAGGCCGTCGTATACGGTGGGGAACTTGTACTCTTCGGTCTTGAGGGGCTGACCGTCAATATAGCGCCGAATGGCCTCGATGACCCCGGCGTAGATGGTTGCAAACGCCTCCAGATATCCCTCGGGATGTCCGGGCGGGAGCCGGGTGGCTTCCGCGGCAGCCGGAGACAGGTAACCGGCCGCCCGTGTCAGGATGCGCTTCGGCTCGCCGTAGCGGTACAGCTCCAGGACATTGGGGTTCTCCTGTGCCCACTTGATGGCGCCGTTGGTGCAATATACGCGCAGGATGAGGTTGTTCTCCTCACCGCAAGCCACCTGGCTGATGGTCAGCACCCCCTTGCCCCCGCCCTTGAAGCGCAGCAGTGCGTTGACGTCCTCATCGAGGACACGGCCTGGCAGGAAGGTGCTCTTGTCGGCACAGATCTGCACAATGGGATCGCCGGTGATGTACTCCAGCAGATTGACGCAGTGCGTGCCGACATCGCCCATCGTGCCACCGATGCCTGCCTGCGCCGGGTCAACGCGCCATGCCGCTTGCTTGCTGCCCAGTTTCTCCTGCGGCGTCATCAGGAAGTCCTGCAGGTACTCGACGATCACCTTGCGCACGGTGCCCATCTCGCCGCTGCGGAACAGATGACGGGCGTGCCGGACAAGCGGGTGACCGGTGTAGTTGTGGGTCAGTCCGAAGACCAAGCCGGTCTGCTCGACAAGCTTGACCAGCTCTTTGGCTTCGTCCAGCGTGTACGTCATTGGCTTGTCGCACACAACGTGGAAGCCGTGCTCGAGGAAAGTTTTGGCAATGGGGAAGTGCGACACATTCGGTGTGACGATGCTGACGAAATCAATGCGCTTGTCGGGAGGGAGCTTGGCTTCCTTCTCTGCCATCTCCTCATAGGTGCGATAGCAACGCGACGGGTCCAGGTACAGTTTTTCACCTGTAATGCGGGTGTTCTCGGGGTCGCGGGAGAAACATCCGGCGACCAGCTCCGCCTGCTGGTCTAAGGTGGCGGCGATGCGGTGCACCGCGCCGATGAAAGCGCCTTGCCCGCCACCCACCATACCAAATCGCAACTTTCGCTTCCAAGATTCCATAGCTACAAACCTCCTTCCTTGTTGATCCGGGTTTATGAACTTGAACACTTCTCTGTGAGAAGGGTGCAAGGTGAGCTCAAGCCCCTGCTCACCCCACCCTGGCATCCCAAGAATCACGCGCCATATTAAAATACACGCGCCTTCAGAAATCCATCCTCTTGTCCTGCTTCGCCCTATCCCCTTTCACGATCCGGCCTAGCCGAGCTCTCCAGTTGTTTCACGAGTGCCTCGATATGTTGTTTGAGGCTTGGCAGGTCTTGCTCCACGGTTCGCCAAACCTCATTCAGATCCACGCCGAAGTACTCGTGAACGAGAACGTTGCGCATCGCCACGATCTGAGCCCAAGGCAAATAGGGATGCGCCTCGTGAAACGCTTTGCCCAGTTGAGCGGCAGCTTCGCCAATGACCTATATGTGGTATAGGACCCAGACCTGAAGGAGTTCATCCTGCTTAAACGTCTCCTGTCCTCGAGCCGCGTAGCGCTCGATCTTGGCGATGGCCTCCAAAATATCCTTCAGGCGTTCCTTCGGGTCCCTCATAGCGGAATAGCTTCTCGCAGCACTCGCTCACGGATGCGGGGCTTGATACCTCGTTCGCTCACAACATCAACCTTGCAGCCCAAAAGCTCCTGAAGCTCGAGCCAGAGCCCGGCGTGATCTAGCAAGCTGCGTTCGGGTTCGAACTCGACAACTAGATCAATGTCGCTTTGGTCGTCGGCCTCACCTCGAGCAAGTGATCCAAAAATCCGCACATTGCGGGCACCGTATTTGGCACATACCCGCAGGATATCATCTCGCTTTTCTCTGAGCCGTTCTTCAAGCATCATAGCCCCGCCCCTCAGGTTCCTCCGATACCGCTATGTTAGCTTCTCACTAACAACCAGTCGCCGCTTACCACTTGTGACCATGGTAATATATTCTAGCTTTGCATCCTATCACTCACCCGCCATATCTCGCCCCTACTCCCCGGTTTCATATCAGTTTTCGCCTCTTATCTTGTCGCAGGCCAGAACTACAAGGGAGCTGGGACCTGCGTTGAGCGGGAGAGATTACCGGAGAGCGCGGCCGAGGAAGTAAACCTTTGGCCCCCCAGTCAACAAGCCCAGCGGCAGCTCCAATCGTGGCCGATCAACTGAGGCCCAGGATCTGGCGATTGCGCTGGACGTCTGTCTCGACTTTTGCGAAGTCGTCGAAGACCACTGTAGTGGTTTCGATAATGTGCCGCTCGATAAAAGCGGCGCCCTCTGCTGCCCCCTGCTCTGGACTCTTGACGGCGCACTCCCACTCCAGGACCGCCCAACCGGTGTATCCTGCTTCGGCCAACAGCGTGAACACGCGCTTGAAGTCCACCTGCCCGTCACCCAGCGAACGGAAGCGGCCAGCGCGCTTGGCCCAAGGCTGGTAACCACCATAAACCCCCACCCGCCCGTTGGGACGGAATTCGGCATCCTTGACGTGGAACCCCTTGATCCGTTCTCCGTACAGCTGGATGAACTCCAGATAGTCCAGCTGCTGCAGCACGAAATGGCTGGGGTCATAATTGATGCACGCAGCGGGATGATTGTCGGTATACTCTAGGAACATCTCATAGGTGGCGCCATCGTACACGTCTGAGCCGGGATGGAGCTCATAGGCAAACACCAGGCCGTTTTCGTGCGCGAGATCGAGCAAGGGCCGCCAACGGCGGGCGAGTTCCTTGAAGGCTTCCTCGATGATGCCCTTGGGGCGCTGCGGCCACGGATAGAACATGTGCCACGCAAAACCACCGGACATCACCGGGATCACGGTGGTGCCCATATTGACCGAAGCCTGGATGCACTTGCGCAGCTCCCCGGCAGCCCACTCGGTGCGTGCTTCACCGCGCAATCCGGCGGGATGAAATGCTTCGAACATGAGCTCATATGCCGGGTGTATTGCCAGCACCTGCCCGGCCAAATAACCTGGCAGCTCGGTAATTTCCAGCCCCATCTCAAGCAGTTTGCCTTTGTACTCATCGCACCAGGTCTTGGACTGGGCTGCCTTGTCCAGATCAAAGACACGCCGATCCCATGTGGGGATTTGAACGCCCTTGTAACCCAGGCTGGCAACCCACCTCCCTATGTTCTCGATGTTATTGTATGGCTCCACGTCCCTAAGAAATTGGGCAAGGAAAATGGCCGGCCCTTTCATGCGAGGCATAACTTGTACTCCTTTCTCCGTCGTCGAAAAAGGGTTTGTGGTTTCTCGGTGATGTTCTAGAGAGTACTCGCAGAGGGATTGTTTGTCAAAGATTTTTCGGGGCGTCGAACACAACCCCGTGTGCAACAGGCTTCCCCTCCAAGCAAGCGCTTAGGGCGAGATCAATGATAGCGAACGCGGCACCTAACGCTGCCGCGTTGTCATCCAGACCGCTTGGGACGATGCGCGCATAGGGAGAAACCACGTGCAGGGCGCGCATCCTCACCGTACGTTCGATCGCTTCCAGCAATAGCTTCCCACAGCGTGCTACACCGCCGCCGATCACGACCAGCTGTGGTCCCAATAGATTCAATGCCGTGGCAATGGCGATGCCCAGATACTGCCCGGTGCGATCAAGCACAGAATAGGCCAATTTGTCACCCGCTTGTGCTGCCCGAGCGATCGCTTCCACGGTGATTTCGTCGGAAGACATAGTTGCAAGAGTGGTAAAAAGGCCCTCACGCAACGCTTGGCGTACATGCCGTACGATCGCCGGACCGGAAGCCATCGCCTCCAGACAACCGTAGTTGCCACAGCTGCACAACGGTCCATCTTCACTGACTGTGATGTGACCCAGTTCAGGTGTCAGACCCATATTGCCCCGATACACCTGACCGTTGATGCAGAGCGCGCTTCCCAGGCCTATGCCCACTGTGACCAGCAAAAAGTTTTCCACCCCGTATGCCGTCCCTCGGCGCATTTCCGCCAGAGCGTATGTGTGCGATTGATCGGCCACGAAAACAGGGTAAGGCAACTCCGCCTCTAGAGATTGCCTCACCGCCAGATCCCGCACCCCCGGAATGTTGGGACAGAAAAAGCAGAAACCATTTTGGCTGTCCACAACACCGGATAACGCAACACCCACTCCTATGATGCGTGCAGGATCAACCTCGGAGCGTTCAATCGTCGTATGTACCAGATTGAGAAGGTCTTGCAGGAATTCCTGGTTGGAAGCATATGTCCTGGTCTTGCGAGAGAAGTGATAGTGGATTGTTCCCGTCGCATCGGTCACTATGGCGCGTGTGCTGCCTGCGCCGACGTCAATTCCGACGGCATAACCCAGCTTGGGATTAAGGCGCAGCCTGGTTGCCGGCCTTCCAACCTTGCCATCCTGTGCGCGAAATCTCTCGAGAATGCCTTGTGCCACAAGGCCTTCCAGCGCTCGACCTGCTGTGCTGGAGCTCAAACCGATGGCACACGCGATCTCCCGACGCGTGCGTGGGTGGGCATCCTTTAATAGCTGCAAAATGGCAGCTTGATGGCGCTTTTCCGCGTTCATAAATGTCATTTTGCACAAAATGATAGCAGATATCGGCCAATTTGTCAAAGCATTTGTTTCATACAAGCATTTTATCAAGCCGAATGTCTTGGCTAAGCTGTCAATGTTGCGTATAATGAGGATATAGAGAGACTATCTGACACCTTTAAGGGAGCACACTGACGTGCCAGAGTTTCTTTTCTAACCCTTTCCTAAGGCAAGCACCTCTCTTCAGGAGCGACATCGTATGGCATCTGAAAAGTTACGTGTTCTGGCAGTAGGCGCTCATCCTGACGATCTGGAAAACGCATGTGCGGGTACTCTTGCCAAGTTTGCGCAGGCAGGCCATCACGTGATCATGTGCTACGTGTGCAAAGGGGATGCAGCCTCTTATGAATTGAGCCCTGAAGAAATTGCTGCTTTGCGCGCCCGTGAGGCGAAAGAGGCCGCCGATGTCATCGGCGCGGAGCTGATCGCCGGATTGGGACTGGGGGATAGTCAGGTCTACGTGAACGAGGCGAATACGTTGCTCTTCATTGACCTGATACGCCGCACCAAACCTGACTTGATCATCACCCACAATCCCGAAGACTATCTTCAAGACCACATGAACACCAGCCGTCTCGTCTTTGAGGCAAGTCTTTTCTCCAGTACAGCAAACATCAAGTCGCAATACCCGGCGCATCCGGTCATCCCCCCCATTTATTACATGGAACCATATGGAAGTTTGAACTTCCAGCCGGTGGAGTACGTGGACATCACCGATGTCATCGCGATCAAACGGGAGATGCTCTCGAAGCATCGCAGTCAGCTGGAGTTCATGAAGCGACACTATGGAGACGATATGCTGGAACGCATGGAAGCAGTAGCACGCTTCCGTGGCATTCAAGCGAACGTGCGTTACGCGGAGGGGTTCATCCCCATGTTGCGCTGGCCGCGCGTGATGACCAAACGGCTACTGCCTTAGCTGAGCCAGTGTTTAGTGCAGTCCTGAAAGGAGGTGATGTACTAGGACCAATCGGCTGAAATCTCTGTTGCATGCAGCTGTGGTGGAACCATCTGTCTATTCCGCTCCGGTTCTTGCGGAATGCTTCAAGGGAGAACACATATCTTGACGAGGAGGATAAAATGAAAGGGATCACCAGGTATCTCAGTGTGTTGGTCATCTTGGCTATTTTGGCTTTGACGGTGACGCCTGCCCTGGCGGCAGCTCCTCCACCACAGGACGAAATCACCATCACCTTCTGGAAAGCATCCCACGGCGACAAGGACACGGACTGGCGAGTCATCTTTGACAAATTTGAGGCAGAAAATCCCGGCATCAAAGTAGACGTGTTGATCCATCCTTGGGAAGGCTGGGATGAGCGTTATGGGGCTGCCTTCGCAGCCGGAGAACCGCCCGACGTGTCCTATATGCCCGATGAGTTCTGGCCCAAGTTCGCCGAGGCCAAGCAACTGGCACAGCTTGACCAGCTCTTCCCCTCTGAATTGGCCGCAATGCAGGGGGAATATCCGGAGAATTTCTGGACTTTGGGATCGTATAAAGGGCACCAGTATGGGATACCCTTCCTCTTTGTAGCCGTGCAACTCTTTTATAACAAGGACATGTTCGACGCTGCAGGCATCGAGTATCCTCCTTCCAGCCAGGATGACCCCAAGTTTGCCGAGTGGACCTGGGACAAGTTTGTCGAAGTAGCTAAGAAGCTCACCAACCCGGAAAAAGATCAGTGGGGTTTTGCCTGGAGCGTCAACTGGCGTGACAACAACTTTATCTATCCCTTCCTGTGGCAAGCTGGCGCAAATATCCTCGACGTTGAGAAGAACACCAACGCCTTCAATAACGAAGCCGGGTTGGCCGCTTTCCAGTTCATGTACGATTTGGTGCACACCCATCAAGTAGTCCCGGATTGGGGACTGAATCCGAAGTTCCAGCAGGTCTTTTATGAAGGGCGTGCTGCTATGAGCCCGGTTGAATCCTATTCGATCCCCATCCTGCGGAATGACTATCCGGAACTGAATGTGGGTGTGGCGCTCGCACCTCAAGGTCCCGGCAAGGATTTCTACGATGGCCGTGGCACCTTCGGGAACTCCGGCTTCTGGGTGGTGGCGGAGGCCTCCAAGCATAAGGATGCCGCCTTCAAGCTGATCCAGTTCATCAACCGCAAGGAAAATGTGGATTACATGATGAACGTGGTGAAGCTGTTTGGCTGCCGCAAGGATTTCGAGCCACCTATCAAGGAAGAACCTCTCCTGGAGGTGTTCTTCAAGGGCATTCCTTATCAGGTACCTTACCCATTGCATCCCAAGCTGCGCCAGGTGCATAGCTTGATCCGCTCTGAGATTCAGGCGATGATTCTCAACGAGAAGACACCGGAGCAAGCACTGAAGGACGCCGCTGCCGAAGTAGATGCACTACTGGCAGAGTAGATTCTTTTAGGATGTGTGGAGGGGTGGTGATGTCATTACTGCACTATCGCCACCCCTCCTGAGCCAACCAAGAGACATTCGATAACCTATAAGGAGGGAGAAGGATGAGACGGCAAAAGCTCACTCCGATGAGTCGGCGGAACTTTCTGCGCCTGTCAGTTGGTGCAACAGCAGCTGCGTTGCTTGCATCGAATAATCTTGAGGGCGTCTTTGCTCAAGAGGGCACCCCCATTCCGACACCCACGCCTATTCCGGGGCTGTCCGGCGAGATCGTTTTGTGGGGATGGAAAGGAGGGATTGAGCATTTCCAAGCTGCTATCCCTGATTTCCAGAAGCTGTACCCCAATGTCACCGTGCGTATCGAGGAGATGAGCTACGAGGACACTCATACCAACGTTCTCGCCGCCATCAACACGGGAGTGGGTGTGCCAGATGCTACGAATTTCGATACGTCTTTGTATCTCCCTTCTTCATCGTATTCTTAATATTTGGTGCATTCCCCATCGCCTTTTCCGGAGCGGTCAGCCTCATCGACTGGAGCGGGGTAAAGATGGGGGAATTCATCGGGTTCCGCAACTATATGAATTTGCTCCAGGATCCCGACTTTGTACGTGCAGTTCTCAACACAATTTACTTGTTGGTGCTGAGTGGTCCCCTCACCATTGGAGGTGGGCTTGTCCTAGCTGTTCTGCTGAACTCCCAACTGCTGCGCCTCAAGGGTCTATTCCGTACCATCTTTTACCTTCCTATGGCAGTGTCACTCGTGGTCTCGGCTCTGGCGTTTACGATGCTACTAAACAAGCCTTTCGGGTTGGTCAACGATCTCATTATCCGACAAATATTTCATCAGGAGCCAATTGATTTCCTGACCAACCCAACGTTAGCCATCCCTACGCTGACGCTTCTGATCATATGGCGTTACATCGGAAACGATCTGGTCATTATGCTTGCCGGGTTGCAGAGCATCCCCACCGATCTGTACGAAGCGTCTCGTATTGATGGCGCCTCTCCATTTCAAACCTTTATCCACATTACATTACCGCTTATGGTGCCCTTCATCCTCTTTGATGCGATTCTAACCACAGTGAACACCTTCAACTTATTTGCCGAGCCTTACATATTGTTTGGCACAGAGGGTGGAGCGAACCAGGCAGGGCTCACAACAGGCTTGTTGGTTTTCCGCGTTTCCTTCAAATACTTTAAGTTCGGCTATGGAGCTGCGATGGCCTATTTGCTCGGAGTGGTTATTTTCGCGCTCTCACTGCTGCAATTGCGCGTCGGACAGAAAGATTAGGAGGAGCGAGTCGTGCGCTATCAGATGTTGATCAGCAAGCTGATTATTCACATCATCGTCGGGGCAGGGGCACTATTTATGCTCTTGCCGCTATACTGGATGGTGGTGTCAGCCTTTAAGCCACTACCTGAGATTATGACCGTGCCGGTGACTTTTATCCCGGTCAATGCGACGCTGGAAAACTTCAGAGGATTGCTCACTGAGACGTTTTTTGCACGCAGCATGCTGAACAGCACCGTGATCGCGCTGGCGAACGTGGTTCTTCAGGTGTTCTTTTGTTCTCTGGCAGGGTTTGCTTTCGCGAAGTATCGGTTCCCTGGACGTGAAGTGTTATTCACCCTGGTGCTGGGGACCGTTATGATCCCGCAGTATGTGACTCTTATACCTAATTACATTGTTATGGGGAGGATCGGCTGGCTGGACACATGGGCACCGCTGATCATTCCGGGAATTGCCAATGCATTCGGCATATTTTGGATGAGACAGTACATTGCTACCGTGCCTGATGAGCTGTTGGATGCAGCGCGCATCGACGGCGCCGGAGAGTTTGGGACGTATTGGCGCATTGTGGTACCCATCATTAAGCCCGGCCTTGTGACGCTAGCGCTATTTATTTTCTCGACCAGCTGGAATGAGTTCCTTTTGCCTCTGGTATATTTACGCAGCAAAGAACTTTACACGGTCCAATTGACTATGGCGAACATCTTCCGTGTGCAATATAAGTTTAACTATCACTGGGCAATGGCCTCAGCGATTCTGGCTACATTGCCAATGGGAATCCTCTTCGCCACCCTCCAAAAACAGTTCATCTCCGGCCTCACACTTGGTGGCCTGAAGGGGTGACAAGAAGTGGTGACCGCACAACAACACATCCTGCCACGTCGTGCCCGACAATATCTGACCGCCTATAGCTTTCTGATCCCTTATTTGGCTTTCTACGTCACCTTCGTCCTACTACCTGTGCTATGGTCGTTCTATCTTTCGTTATGTAAAGGCGGATTGTTAAGTGGTACTGAATTCATAGGCTTTCAGAATTACATAAAGGCCTGGAACAACAGCTTGTTTATCCGCGCGCTGCAAAACACAGCTTACTATACCCTGCTGGTTGTACCCCTGGCGATGCTTTCGTCGCTCACGCTGGCGCTCCTGATCGATAAAATGGCTCTCTTCTGGCAGAACGTGGTGAAATCGGCGCTGTTCTTGCCGATGGTGAGCTCCGTGGTCTCTCTGTCCATCATCTGGAAAGCCATCTTCATCCCCGACCGAAATGGACCGCTGAACACGCTGGTGGGCGTTTTTGGGATACCACCGCAGAACTGGTTGGGCAATCCAGACCTGGTGATTCCGTCGATCGTGGGATTCGAAATCTGGCGGGGATATGGTTTCTGGGTCATTGTGTTCCTGGCCGGCCTGGACGCCATTCCCAATGACCTCTATGAGGCTGCCCGTGTAGACGGTGCCAACGCATGGTACATTCTGACGCGCATCACGTTGCCCTTGTTGCGTCCCACATTTCTGTTCTTGCTCGTGATGGGCTTCATTTGGAATTTCCAATTGTTTGACGCGGTGTATATGCTCACGGCTGGTGGGCCGGCCAACGCCAGTGCTACCGTCGTGTGGTACGTGTACCGCAATGCATTCCACTTCGAGAATCTGGGCTTCGCTGCCACAATGGGGGTGTTGCTGCTTTTCATCATCCTAATATTGACCGTGCTACAACTGAAGTACATCCCTTCGGAGGTTGACTGAGGGTAGATGAATCTGGCCCGGAAACTGTACCATGTTATAGCTCAGATTGTGATCTATGGCGTGCCCTTCCTGGCCTCCATTGCCTCGATTGCACCTTTCGTATTTATGGTGCTGATATCCTTCCAGCATACGTTCTTCGTATCGGGCAACCCGGCGCGCTGGATCCCGCGTCAGCCCACCATCGAGACCTACCTGGCGGTGCTCGAAACGCCCAACTTTCTGCGCTGGGTGTTCAACAGCCTTTTTGTCGCTTCCGCCGTCACCGCAATGGGGCTGTTAATCCAATCTATGGCCGGTTATGTCTTTGCTAAGAAGGAGTTTCCGGGCCGTGAGCTGCTCTTCATCTTAATCCTTTCAGGGATTATGATACCGCGCGCCGTCACCGTTATCCCCGCATTTTTCATCGTCAAAGATTTAGGGTTGCTCAATTCTTATCCCGGCCTGATCCTCCCTCCCCTGGCAATGCCGCTGGGCGTCTTTCTGATGCGCCAATATATGCAGACGTTGCCCTCAGAGCTTTTGGATGCTTCACGCATCGACGGGTGCTCGGAGTTTGGCACCTTTTGGCGCATCGTGTTACCTCTTTCCAAGCCCGGGTTGGCCGTGCTGGGCATCTACACGTTTATGGAGCAGTGGCGCGATTTTCTGTGGCCGCTGATTGTTGCCCAAAAGGACGCGTTGAAGACGCTACCGGTAGGCCTCTCCGTTTTTCACACCGAGTTTCGCACCGATTATGGCGTGCAGATGGCCGCTGTGCTGCTCAGCATTATACCCTTCTTGATCGTCTTTCTGTTCTTCCAACGGTACTTCATCAAAGGGATGACCGTCGGCGCGCTGAAAGGCTAGCGAAAGCTAGTTTGCGCAACTTTCGGCAAATTGACCATCTCCCACGCTAATGGTACACTCTTTATTAAAGAAGAAATTGCGGGCATATAGAAGTCCCCTTAACAGGGCGGAACATTCCCGTAAAATTTTGTCCTGCCTCGGGTGGCAGCTGATCGTTCTTTACTATGGAGGTCTCAATTGGAAGACACCGTTCTCGACCAATTGGTCGCTATGTCGCGCAACCTCGGCCGGCCTGAGCTGGATTATGTCATACTGGGAGAAGGCAACACCTCGGCCCGAGCAGATGAAGCGAGCTTCTGGGTGAAGGCCAGCGGTTATGAGATGCGCACCATCGGACGAGATGGTTTTGTGCGCGTCTGGCGCGACAGGGTGCTGGCCATCCTGGACGTCCCCGACTTGACCGATGAGCGTCTCAAGCAGCTGTTGACGGAGGCTAAGGTGGATGCGGCTGGCGGACACCCCTCGGTGGAAACTGTGCTCCATGCGATTGCGCTTGGACTGGAAGGGGTCAACTTCGTGGGACACACCCATCCCACAGCCATTAATGCCCTGACCTGCGCCGCGGCCTTTGAGACGGCGGTGAGTGGTCGCCTCTTCCCCGACGAGATTGTCGTATGTGGGCCGGCCTCGGTGGTAGTGCCTTATGTAGATCCAGGAGTTCCATTGGCGCGCGCCGTGG
>Ga0308395_1001567_pt1 | contig 14592 bp, 11 predicted proteins | sample Hotspr20SampleP4_FD_202097 | JGI IMG/M metagenome (GOLD analysis project Ga0308395, IMG submission 202097) | Hot spring phototrophic mat microbial communities from Mushroom Spring, Yellowstone National Park, Wyoming, United States - 20050930_P4 ...
TGTGCCGTGATTGCGGTTACGTCGCGCGTTGCGCCCGCTGCCGCACCCCCCTTACGTACCACGAAGGACAGGCAATGCTCATTTGCCACCATTGTAACCGGCGGCAGGCGAACCCGACCCAATGTCCTCAATGTCGCAGCCAGCGCATTCGCTACTTCGGCATCGGAACCGAACGCGTGGAAGCCACCGTGCGTGAGATGTTTCCCCAGGCACGCGTACTCCGCTGGGATGCCGACACAGCCCGTCTGCGCGGCAGCCACGAAGCTTTCTTGCAGGAATTCATCAGCGGACGGGCGGATGTGCTGGTGGGAACACAGATGATAGCGAAAGGGTTAGACCTGCCACGCGTAACCCTGGTAGGTGTCGTCAGTGCCGATATAGCTCTCTATCTCCCCGATTTTCGCGCTGCCGAACGCACTTTTCAGCTGCTCATGCAGGTAGCCGGCCGCGCCGGACGCAGCCCTCTGGGAGGACGCGTGATCATCCAGACCTACCATCCTGAATTATCCCTCATCCAAGCGGCTGCGCGGCATGATTACAACCTGTTCTACCGAGAAGAGTTACGCAATCGCCGCCAGGCAAATTATCCTCCCTTCAAACGCCTCGCTCGCCTGATTTATGTCGGATCAGGTGCTGAGCGAGCGCAACACGAGGCTGAGCGTATGGCCCAACAGGTGCGTTTGCATGTCGCCCGCACCGGCACACCCGGCGTCGAGATCATCGGGCCGGCGCCATGCTTCTACGAGCGACTGGGAGGGGACTATCGCTGGCACATTCTGATCCGCGCCGACCGACCGGAAGAGGTCCTGCGACCGATCACTTTGCCTATCGGCTGGCGTGTAGACATAGACCCTGTTGATTTATTGTGATCGAAGGCCTAAGTCGCGTCGCGTGGGCTCTGCAACAGTGCCTGGCGCATGCGCTCTAATGCCTCGGCTAAAATCCTGCGTGGGCAGCCGAAGTTCAGCCGCACGAATCCCTCACCTCCCTGCCCAAAAACTGTCCCATCGCTCAGCGCCACGCGAGCGTTTTCCAGGAAAAACTGGTAGGGATTTCCTGATATCGGTGCGGCACGACAGTCGAGCCATGCCAGCATCGTCGCTTCCGGACGACACACCCTGATGCCAGGCAGATGATGATGGACATATTCTACGAGGAAATCGCGATTGGATTCTAAATATGCGACCACTTCATCCAACCATGGTTGCCCCTCTTGATACGCGGCCAACGCGGCGACGAAACCCATAATATTCACGTAGGGCACGAGCCCGGCGCGCGCTGAGCGGAAACGCCGACGCAACGCTGCGTCCTGGATGATCGCAAACGAGCACTGGAGACCGGCAATGTTGAACGTCTTGCTCGGCGCCATCAAGGTGATGGTGCGCCTCGCCACAGCGGGATCGAGCGTGGCGATGGGAACGTGATGATGTCCTGAGAAGACCAGGTCGCAGTGGATCTCGTCCGAGCATATGACAATGTTGTGGCGCAGACAGATCTCCGCCATCCGCTCAAGTTCTTCACGTTCGAAAGCGCGTCCCACCGGATTATGCGGATTGCACAAAATAAACAGACGTGTGTGTTCGTCAATGCTCCGCTCAAAGAGATCGAAATCGATATAGTAGCGGCCGCCCGCGTCCTGTGCAAGGGGTACAATCACACCCCGCAGCCCAGCATTGCTCGGCGCTTCCAGAATCGGAGGATAGATCGGGGTCTGGATCAGCACCGCATCACCTGGCGACGCCACAGCACGACAGGCCATATTGAACCCGGGCACCACGCCCGGCAGAAAAACGAAATCCGTCTCGGTCACCTGCCAGTTATATAGGCGAGCCATCCGTTCGACCAGAACCTGGCGCAGTGTGGCCGGTTCAGTGCCATAGCCAAATATTCCATGTGCCACGCGCTCTTGAAGTGCCCGGATAACGGGCTCGGGGGACACAAAATCCATATCCGCTACCCAAAGAGGCAGCACATCCTCGGGATAGCGTCGCCATTTTTCACTATCAGAATGACGTCGGTCGCGGGGGGTGTCGAAGTCATAACGCATCAGGACAACCATCCGATGAGAGGTATCACGTAAGTGCGTGTATTTTCGAGATGAAGCCAATACAACAATATATCCAATGCGCCCGGTCGGGCAAAAACACTGTGCTCTTGCAACATCACCGAGGGACTCAGGTGTGGCGGGCCTATAAAATTGCGTTTGTAAGAGAGCACTACAATCCCATCTCGGCATAAACCGGGAAATTTTTTGGACAGGCGCGCTTCTCTGTGTTACTATTAAAGGTCAAACTCTAGGACGGTTGGGCATATTTAGGCCACATAGCGTAATAGGCGGATACATCGGGCGATGAACGAAGAGAAAAAACTGATCGTGCGCGGAGCACGTGTTCATAATCTCAAGAACATCACGGTCGAATTGCCACGTGATCGGCTGATCGTCATCACTGGCTTGTCGGGTAGCGGAAAATCGAGCTTGGCGTTCGACACCATCTACGCCGAGGGACAGCGTCGTTATGTAGAATCGCTTTCCTCATATGCGCGTCAATTCCTCGGCCAAATGGATAAACCTGATGTCGATCAAATCGAAGGTCTCAGCCCGGCCATCTCGATTGACCAGCGCGGTGCCAGCCAGAACCCACGTTCCACCGTGGGCACCACCACTGAGGTGTATGACTACTTGCGCCTGCTTTACGCCCGTATCGGCCAGCCGCACTGCCCTCAATGCGGCCGAGAGGTCAATCAGCAATCGGCACAACAGATTGTGGACGCCCTGCTTGCCAAGCCATCTGGTACACGCTTGATGATCCTCGCCCCTTTGATCAAAGATCGAAAAGGCGAACACAAAGCGGTCTTCGAGGACATCCGCAAACGCGGTTATGTGCGTGTGCGCGTGGACGGCCAGGTGCGCGACGTGGACGAGGATATCGAACTGGAACGCTATAAGGCGCATACCATCGAGGCGATCGTGGACCGTCTGGTCATTCGTCATGAAGGCGATGAGGGTGAACCCACGGACGTGACACGCCTGACCGATTCGGTGGAAACCGCACTGAAGCTGGGCAACGGAGTGCTTATCGCTACGGATGTAACCGACCCAGAGCACCCGGTTGATCAACTCTTTAGCGAGCGATTCGCGTGCGTCTACTGCGGCATCAACTTGCCGGAGATCGAGCCACGCACTTTTAGCTTCAACAGTCCGCACGGCGCATGTCCAGCCTGCAGTGGTCTGGGGATCAAGCTAGAAATTGATCCCGACCTTGTCTTGGCCAATCCGAACCTGTCTCTCGATCAGGGGGCTGTGTTGCCATGGGCACGTCGTGAACACGGCGCGGTGTACGATGGTTACTACCAGCAATTGCTGCGCGCAGCTGCCAAGCATTACGGTATCCCAACGGATGTGCCGGTGAAGGATCTTTCCCCTCGCCAGCGCGACATCATTCTGTACGGAGGCAAACCCGGCGAACGCATTCGGCTGCGCTGGTACAACCAGGATGGCATGGAACGTGTCTATGAGACCACCTTCGAGGGCGTCATTCCCAACTTGCAGCGCCGTTACAAAGAAAGCACCAGCGACTACGTGCGCAGCGAGATCGAGCGTTATATGACGGCGCGTCCATGCCCGGTGTGCCAGGGCAAACGGCTGCGTCCAGAAGCACTGGCGGTGACCATCACTGGCCTTTCGATCGACCAGGTGACGGCGATGTCCGTTGCCGAAGCGTTGGAATGGGTGCGCTGGCTGCGTGGCGAGGGACGTCCTTCGCCACTCACCGAGCGCCAGCAAGCTATCGCCCACCAGGTGCTCAAGGAGATTTATAACCGCCTCAATTTTATGGTGAGCGTGGGGCTCGACTATCTGACGCTCGATCGTGCCACCGGAACGCTCTCCGGGGGTGAGGCACAACGCATCCGACTCGCCACTCAGATCGGTTCACAGCTGATGGGTTGTCTATACGTATTGGACGAGCCATCTATCGGGTTGCACCAACGCGACAACGCTCGCCTGCTGGCCACGCTAAAACAACTGCGCGATCTGGGCAACACCGTGCTGGTGGTCGAACACGACGAGGAAACCATCCGTAACGCGGATTGGGTGCTCGACATGGGACCTGGTGCCGGCGAACATGGCGGTTACGTCGTATGCTCAGCACCGTTCCCGGAGTTTCTGCAATGTCGTGAATCGCTGACTGCGCAATATCTCCGCGGCGAACGATACATCCCTGTGCCGGCCAGGCGTCAACCGGGCAACGGCCAGTATCTGATCGTGCGTGGCGCACGCGAGAACAACTTGAAGAACATTGATGTCGCCTTCCCGCTCGGCAAGTTCATTTGTGTCACCGGTGTGAGCGGCAGCGGTAAGAGCACCCTGGTGATCGAGGTGCTGTACAAGCGGTTGGCACAACACTTTTATCAGGCCAAAGAGCGACCGGGTGCTCACGACAGCATCGAGGGTCTGGACGCGATCGACAAGGTGATTGACATCGACCAGTCTCCTATCGGGCGCACACCGCGCAGCAACCCGGCTACTTACACCAACGTTTTCACGCCGATCCGCGATCTCTTTGCTTCACTGCCCGAGGCCAAGATGCGCGGCTACGGGCCAGGACGTTTCAGCTTCAACGTGCGCGGGGGACGCTGCGAGGCGTGTCAAGGGGATGGGATTATTCGCATCGAGATGCAATTCTTGCCTGACGTGTATGTTCCATGCGAAGTATGCCACGGGCTGCGTTACAACCGTGAGACATTGCAAATCCGCTACAAAGGCAAGAACATCGCCGAAGTGCTCGACATGACGGTCGAAGAAGCGCTCGAGTTCTTCGCCAACATCCCGGTGATTCGCAATAAGCTGCAGACGCTGCACGATGTCGGTCTGGGCTACATCCGGCTGGGTCAGCCGGCAACCACCCTTTCCGGCGGTGAAGCGCAACGCGTCAAACTGAGTCGTGAGCTGAGCCGGCGGTCCACAGGTCGCACGCTCTATATCCTTGACGAGCCCACCACTGGGTTGCACTTCGCCGACATAGAAAAATTGCTATCTGTGTTGATGCGCCTGGTGAGCAGCGGCAACACTGTAATCGTCATCGAGCACAATCTAGATGTGATTAAATGTGCCGACTGGATTATTGATCTCGGGCCAGAAGGTGGTGAGCGCGGTGGCTACGTCGTAGCTGTCGGCACCCCAGAAGAAGTAGCCCAAGTGCCGGAGAGCTACACGGGCCAATGGCTGCGCCGCGTTCTGGAACAGACCAAGAGACCTCTCGTGGCAGAGATGTCCACTGCGCGGTAGCCAGCCCGGCCCGCGCACAAAGCGATCAGGCCTCCTAAGTGGGCTATTTGCTCAGTCTGCTAAGCAGGCGATCGTCTCCATACGCATCGCCCGGATGCGATCGCGCATTACTTGCGCCAACTGGGCCATAACCATGTATCCAAATGTGGGATCTTCTGCAAAACGGGCACGTAACGGTGCACAGTCGAGCGCGATCACACGACATGGCAACACCGCTTTGGCAGCCGAAGTGGCCTGATAAGGGGGTACCAGAGCGGACCATGCAAACACTTCGCCTGGACTGATGGTGCTGAACACAATTTCTCGCTCTCTGACGGGCAAAGTCGCTGTGATGGCCACCTCACCGTCCATCAGGATATAGAGATTGTTCAGTGTATCTCCATCGTGGAAGAAATATTCGCCAGCTGCCTTCGAATCTTCCCGTGCTGCTTTTGCCAGAAAAACCAGACGCTCCTCGTCCAGACCGCTGAAGAAAGGATAGCGACGCAGCAACTCAGGTGAGACCATGGGATTCCTCCTTTTGGGCAGAGATGTTGAGCTCCTGCAACACGGCTTTCAATATCACGGGAAGCGCTCGCGCCACGGCGGGGCTGAGCTCCTCGCCAAAACTCTCCACGTCCTGTACCCCGATTGCATAGACGATGATTTCGCGCGGCACCGGAAGCGCCATACGTTGTGCCATCTCCAGCGCGGTTACTAAGCTGGTATCGTGAGTGCACGCCATGTGCTGAGTGGGGCAGATGCGGGCCAGCTCGCTATAGGACAGGCGACGGAAGGTGCCAGGTTCCGCGTGATCGGGCTGCATGGCATCGATTAAAATGACACGCTCATATCCGAGCATATGTTCCATGAGCCGCAATCCCCCCACGCTGAGCGCACACACATCAATGGGCGCATCGGGTGGCAGAGACGCGCGCACCGCCTCTGCCACCCGTACTCCAACACCGTCATCGCTTAAGATAGGATTGCCCAGCCCCAAAACCAGTGTCTTCATCACCGTCGCAAGTGTGAGATCACGCTGCCGTCCGCCGCGTAAATCGTCACCTCCAGGGGCATCTGACCCGGCAGAGCATGGGTTGCACAGCCGAAGCAGGGATCATACGCACGAAAGGCCATCTCGATGCGGTTGAGCAACCCGTCTGTGATCTCGGTGCCTTTCCGGATAAGAGATTGGGCCGCCTTTTTGACGGACATCGCGATGGGCGCGTAATTGTTGGTGGTCCCCACGATGAGGTTGACCTTGGTCAAAATGCCGCGTTCGTCCGTCCAATAGTGATGCGTCAGGGTGCCGCGCGGCGCCTCAACGCAGCCCACCCCTTCGTCTGGCGTGGCTGTGATGGGCGCACGCGTGTTGGGATCGGTGATCTCGGGGTCGGTCACCAGCTCTAACATACGCTCGGCAGCGTACAAAAGTTCGATCAGGCGTGCCCAGTGAGTCGCCAGGCGAAAATGCACCGGCTCGTAACGCCCGTTCACCTTCTTGCTGCCCAACGTCTCGTACATCTTCTCAAACGCTTCTTGCGCCCGTGGCGTCGCCATGCCATCGGCAGCATTCAAGCGGGACAACGGTGTGGCGACATAGATTCCACTGTCCTCCCCATCCACGAGCCCCTTCCAGCCGATTCCTTTCAGGAAGGGGAATTTGAGATAGGTCCATGGCTCTGTGTGCTCGGCGATGTGCTGAAGATAATCCTTGGGGTGATATTTGACAAATTCTTTCCCATTCGGATCTACCACCCGCACCATACCGTCATAAAAATTGACCCGGTTGTTGGCATCCACGGTCCCCATATAGTAGGTACGGTGGGTATATGTGTCCGAGGTAATCAGGTCCACGTACTCTTGATTACCGAGCACTATGTCCTCGAAAATCTTAAGACTGAAGAGAGCGAATTCGACATTCTGCCGGGCAATCTGCTCGAACTCCTCGCGCTCTTCTTGGGTGATGGCTTTGCTCCAACCACCGGGCAGGCCGGCCACCGGATGCACGCCACGTCCCCCGACCGTCCGGATCACGTGATGATTGCGAATCCGCGCAGCGATCACTTGCTTTCCGATTTCCAACCCAACCTTGCGCACCACACCTAAGATGTTGCGCTCGGCCGCCGGCGCATCCGGACCCACCACGAAGTCAGGCCCTCCGAGAGCATAGAAATGCGTGGTGTGGTCGGCGACGTAGAATGCCGAATAGAACATCTCACGAATCTTCTTGGCTGCCGGCGTGGGCTCCACGTGATAGAGCGCATCCAGCGCTTTGGTGGCAGCCATGTGATGGGCTTCAGGACACACACCACAGATGCGGTTGGTAATGCGCGGCATTTCCTCCGCGGGTCTACCCACGCAGAAACGCTCAAAACCGCGCAGCTCTGGGATGACAAAGTAGGTATTGGCAACCTCACCCGCATCGTTCAGGAAGATTTCAATCTTTCCATGCCCTTCCAGTCGCGTAATCGGGTCAATCGTGATCTGCTTCATCTAGGCTGCTCCTTTCTCTGCTCCGTCCCCCATAAAGCGAGCACGCATCAGCAACGAGTGGGCCATGTTGAAACGATAGAAGGTGCCTGCCGGATCAACGAGGGTGTCCATCACTGCACCAATGCGATACTGGAGCTCCGCTTCATCAATGCCAGCCAGCGAACCGGAACCCTCCTCGACCACCGAGGCAATTGCGGCGACCATATTCGCCCCTTGATCCTCTACACCGTCCAAAGGCCCATAACATCCCTCACAGCGCATGTTCACCCGCGGGCACAGGGCCCCGCATCCGGCGCGCGTGGCGATCCCCATGCACACAATGCCCTGTTCCAGCAGGCAGATTTCCGGATCAGGGGTGATCTCATGAGGACGGTAGAAGCGCTTGATCCGCTTCACGTTCTTCTGGCGAGGACATTCCTCGCAAACCGCTACGCTCCCCGCGCCGATGATGCTCCCGCCAGGTGGCGGCAACGGAACACCTGTGATGATGGCATCCATCACCGCGGCGATTTGATGCGCCTCAGGGGGACAACCCGGCATAATGTAATCAACCGGCACAACCTGATCAAGCGATTTCACACGCTCGTAGAAGACGGGGATCTGAATGGTGCCCTCAGGCACCTTAGTAAACGGCTGTGGTAGTGCCCGCTTCGGATTATCCGTCGAGGGATTGTCGAGATACACCGCGCGCAACGTCGCTTCGGCCGTCGTCAGGTTGGACAAGCCGGGAATACATCCCTCACTGGCGCATGAGCCAAAAGCAACCAGTATCTTGGACTTTTTGCGCAATAGATGGGCCATCTCTTCGTTTTCCGAATTGCGGATGGCACCGTTGAAAAGACACAAGTCAATGTAGCCGTCGGGATACTCCTCGACATCCTTCACCTTGAAATCGGCCACACACGGCCAGAAGGCGATGTCAAAAGCCTCGTCCACCGCCAATATCTTGTCACCCATATTGAGCGTGGAGATCTCACAGCCACCACAGGAAGCGGCCCAGTACATCGCAAATTTTGGCTTCTCTTTGGCCGCCATATCCTCACACCTCCTTAGCTACCTTCTCACCACTATGTTCCACCATGTGACCATCTTCACCTAGAACCGTCTCGCGCCAGCGCAGAGGGCCCAGACGGCGCAGCTGCTCGGTCATACGGTTGACCGCATCCGCCAAGACATTGCCCTCCGAGGCTGCTGCCCAGACGAGCTGCACGCGTTCCTCTTCAATGCCCAGCTGACGCAACATTCGCTTGAGCAATTCATAGCGTCGCAAGGCCTTGATATTGCCATCCACATAATGGCACTCGCCCGGATGACAGCCTGCGATCAATACCCCATCCGCCCCCTCGCGCAGCGCTTTCAGAACGAACTGGGGTTCCACCCGCGCGCTGCACATCACCCGAATGGGACGCATATTGGGCGCATAGTGCAGGCGCGATGTGCCGGCTAAGTCGGCCGCGCGATAGGAACACCAGTTGCACAGAAAACCGATAATGACAGGTTCATATGCGTTGTCCATCGTCTCACTCTACTCCTATATTCGTCCCGGCAATTTGTGGTTGCATATCCCATAACATGCCTTCGATCTGTGCCATCACCTGTTCATCCGTGAAGTGGGCACCGGTGATCGCTGCGCTCGGGCAAGCGGCCACGCAAGCACCACATCCCTGACAGAGCGCCGTGATCACCTCGGAGACTTTACGATCCTCATGGAAGACAATCGCATTGTAGGGACACAGGTTGTTGCAGATGCGACAGCCAGAGCACTTCTCGGCGTCAATGTGCGCTCGTACTGGCTCCATCATCACCGTGCCCTGACTGATCAAGCTCAGCACCCGCGCGGCTGCAGCCGCTCCCTGTGCCACTGCTTCGGGGATGGCCATCGGCCCCTGGCATGCTCCGGCGATTTGGATGCCTTCAGTCATTGTGTTGACCGGGTCGAGCTTGGGATGTCGCTCAATGAAGAAACCGTTGTACTCACAACCCAAGCCAAAGATTTGAGCGACTTCACGCGAATCGCGACGCGCCTCCATACCGACGCTCAGGATCACCATATCCACCGGCAGGCGGCGTTGCTTACCGATCAGGGTGTCCTCATACTGCACGATCAACTTGCCTTCCTCGCCAGGCAGACGAGCTGCGTCGGTGACCTCGGCCACACGACCGCGGATGAAACGGGTGCCCTCTTCCAGGATGCGATGGTAGAACTCCTCATAACGCTTCGCCGTGGCGCGGATATCAATGTAAAACTCATAGACCTGAGCATCTGGCAGACGCTCATGCAAGAGGTGTGAGAACTTTAGGGAGTACATACAGCACACACGCGAACAATGCTCGTTGTAGTTCTTGTCGCGTGAGCCCACACAATGGATGATAGCCACGCTCTTGGGCGTCGTCACGCCATCCCGTAACACGATGCGCCCCCCCGTCGGGCCGGCAGCGTTGACCATGCGCTCAAACTCGAGACTGGTGAACACGTTGGCCAGCCGGCCATAGCCATACTGCGGGATGCGGCGTGGATCAAACGTGTCGTAACCGGTTGCCAGAATGATATTGCCCACTTCAAGCTTGAGAATCTGGTCTTGTTGCTCAAAATCTATGGCCTCAGTGGGGCAAAACATCTGACATGCTCTACATTTGCCACGCTGGAAGAAGATACAGCTGGCCGTATCGATCACCGGATACTTGGGCACTGCCTGAGGAAAGGGGCGATAGATCGCCTTGCGATAGCCCAACCCCGCCTCAAAGACCTCGTCCACCACCTTCTTGGGACATTTTTCGATGCAGATGCCACAACCGGTACACTTCTCCTCGTTCACATAGCGCGCTTTCTTGCGCACCGTAACAATGAAATTGCCGACGTATCCCTCAACCGCCTCCACCTCGCTCCAGCTGAGCAGAGTGATGTTCTTGTTCTGCGCCACGTCCACCATCTTGGGCGTCAGGATACACGCCGAGCAGTCCAGCGTCGGGAAGGTTTTATCCAGCTGGGCCATATGCCCGCCGATGGAAGGCTCGCGCTCCACCAGGTACACGTGATAGCCAGCATTGGCGATCTCGAGCGCCGCGGTGATGCCAGCCACCCCGCCTCCAACCACCAACGTGTTCGGATTAATAGTGACCGGCAGCAGCTGGAGCGGCTGGTGATGGATGACCCGCCGCACCGCAGCGCTGACCATCGCCTTGGCTTTCTGCGTTGCCGCCACGCGATCGTCCGTCGCCCATGAATCGAGCTCACGGATGTTGGCCATCTCAAACAGGAAAGGATTCAGCCCAGCGCGCTCACACGTGGCACGAAATGTGCGTTCATGCATGTGGGGAGAACATGCTGCCACGACCACGCGCGTCAGCCCCAGCTCTGCAATGTCTTTTTCCATCAGCTCCTGCCCCAGGCTGGAGCACATGAATTTGTAATCGCGGGATACCACCACATTGGGCAGGCCAGCAGCCCACTGCGACACCTCCTCGACGGCGACTGTCCCGGCGATGTTGCTACCGCAATGACAGATATATACTCCGACCCGTTCCTCGCTCATCGTTATTCCTCCTTCAAACGCGGCATTGGAAGCGCCTCTTTCGATGTCTCTTTTTTACGTGGTCTCCCATTGGAATTGGAGGGCACTGCTACCCCAATCTTGGCCAGGGCAGGACGTGCGTCCACAAATTCCTTGCCAATGCCTAAATCCACTGGGGAGACACCAAAAGCCAGTCCCATCAGTTGCGTGAAGTACAGCACGGGGATCATATAGTCTGTATTGAAGAATTGGTTCACATTCGCCTGATAGGCATCCAGGTTCAACTGGCACATCGGACAGACCGTCGCAATCACATCCGCTTCATAGTCGGCGGCATTTTTGAGCAGGCGACGGATCATTTCATAGGCCACTTCCTGGCTGATCTGGGTCATATGACCACCACAACATTGAGCGCGCAGAGGGAAGTCCACCACCTCAGCGCCCAGAATGCGTAGCAACCTGTCCATAGTGGTGGGATGCTCTGGGTCATCGAATACTCCGCCGTAGCCTGGGCGCACGATCAGACAGCCATAATAAGCTGCTACGCGCAGACCCGTCAGCGGTTTGCTCACCCGTGCAGCGACCACGTCATAGCCCACATCGTTCACAATGATGTCGAGCAGATGCCGCACGCGCACGCTGCCAGGGGTGTAATGTAATCCACCCGCCGCCAATGCCTCATTCACATCCGCTGCCAGTTTGGGCGATTCCGCCATGTACCGATCGGTCTTGGTGAGATTCAAAAAACAGGCACTACACGGAGCCACCAGTTGATCACTGATCCCCTGATCCTGGGCCAACGCGAGATTGCGTGCTACTAGCGCGTAGGCAGGTAGCAAGTTGATCGAGAAATATTCGGTCGCTCCACAGCAATTCCAGTCGTCAATTTCTACCAGGTCGATCCCCAGCGGCCCTGCCACGGCCATAGCCGATTGGTGATAAGCGGCTGCATTGCGCTCCAGGGAACAGCCGGGGTAATAGCCATACTTCATTTCGCACCTCCCAATTCTTTGGCCTTGTTGAGGATCGCTTGCAGCTGTTTAATGCCTTTGATCTTCGTCGGAGTGAGGTCCATGCGTCCTCTGCGCAACATGCCCAACGCCATGGGTGCCATGCTCACGGCATTGAGCGGGCGGTAACGCAGGTGATAGGCAGTGGCCAGGCCAAGCTCAAAGCTGCGCCCATTGCTTTCCACGAAATCAATGAAAGTCCTGGAGAACTCCGGCGCATCGCGCGCAGTCGATTCGGTATAGTACCCCTCATCGATGGCCATCCGCTTTAACGTATACATCACGTCCGTGATGTGAATCTGTTGCGGGCACCGCACCGTGCAGTAGTAGCACGAAACACAGTACCATGGAGTGTTGCTGCGTAAGACCTCTTCTCGCAAGCCCGCGTTGATCAACGCGAACAAGCTGCGCGGTGTGTGTTCCATATCTGGCCCAGAGGGGCACGAGCCCCCGCACGTGCCACATTGGATACACCGCTCCAAATGGGGTTCACCAGGTGTGCGCGCGATCACCTCATCGAGGAACGTGGGCGCTCGCGCTGAAATGGTTGAGGTTGTCATAAATCCCATACCTCCTTAACATGAAATTATGCGCTCCAAGAATCCAGAACAATTGCTTGCGAGGAGATGCCACTGTGAAGTGAACAACACCACATCCCGAGTGGTAATGTAGAGTCCATTGTGATACACCCTATGTTATCCTACCTGTCATACCACTACTATTTTTGACACACGAAATCCCTAGCCCAATCGCATTCCACCGGGAGATAAAATAAGCGTCTTAGACCTCTGTCTGTGGAGACTCTACCGTACCTCTGACAGCGATCCGAGACGCATCGAAAACAATCCGTTTTTCGATATAAGCATCCACTGGCGCAATGCAGTCACGAACTTGCCTAACCCACTGGATTGTACTATATTATTTTGCACCGGGGTGTGGCGCAGTCGGCGAGCGCGCTGCGTTTGGGACGCAGAGGTCGTCGGTTCAAGTCCGACCACCCCGACCTTCCTAAGTGTAATAGGTCATATCTAAGTTGTCAAAATCTGACACGACCTTGTGGAGCCGTTCACCCAACATTGCGACATCCATCGTCAGGCCGACGCACTAACCCGCTTCCCTAGTAAGAAACCTCTCAACGTCGCCGATAGATTACAACATCACCTTGCCGGTAGACCGCTTCCATCAGGTGTTCAAACTTGGCCAGGCCGTCTGCACGATAGCGTTTGCGTTCCAGGGTTCCCACATAAACATAGGTGATATCGTACTGATCCAGCAATGCTGTGGTGCGCGACAAGTCCAGTCCATTAAATAGCGCTTCAATGTCCGGCTCCCGTCGGGCCGGTAGCTCATAACTTCCGCGCCATTGATGCTCATGGTTGCCCCAACCCAGTAACGTGGCCAACCCGGTCAGCGCGGAGACTCGGCCCACGTAATCATAAGCGGCATAACGGTCGCCCGGCACCTCCAAAATCACCGCTTCGCCAGGCACATTGGCCTGCAACCAGCGGATGGCGGCATAATCGCCAGGGTATACTTCGCTCAGCCATTTCATACCATCTAGCTGGGGTTCGTCTTCATAGTAAGCCACCTTGCTCGGGATGGACAGGATGGGATAAATCAGCCCAGCAAGTGCCAGGCACACCATGACCAATCCCCACAGTCCGCGTGGTATTAGTTGCCACGGCGTGCTACGTCTTTCACTCCTGGGTGACGGTCGGGCGCGAAGGAAATGCCCGTGAATCGCCCATATCCCGTAAGCAGCCGAGATCGCCAACAAGATCCAAGCTTGATAATAAAACTTGAACACAGTATTCATCCGAATGCCGAAATTGTCCCGCAGGTACACAAACTCGACAATCAGCGGGAGCGCCAGACCGAAGATGGTCATGAGCAGCACAAAGCGATCAGAAAAGGAGAACGGGGTGGCTTGAACCGAATAATCCGCAGCAGAACGCGGTGAGGGCCATATCAGGGCGATCCAAATCAATAAACCGCTCAACAGTAACCAGGTCCACGGATTGCCCAGATGAAGACGCAACGCCAAGAGCATCAGCGACCCGATGGAAGGTTGGCCGAGCAAGGGGTGTATGTGTGGATCATGAAGGATTCCATCCATATGGAGACGCAACCCGGGCGACACGGCAGCGCCCCCTACCATTGTCAACATAGCTGCTATAGGTGCTACAACGGTGATCAAGATCAGAGGCGGCAAACGCCCCCAGTGCAAACGCCATCTCTGTTGGCTCGATATGAGCATCAAATAGCTCACAATGGCGAACAGAAATGGGCCGAAAAAGACGAAAAATTG
>Ga0308395_1001568_pt1 | contig 14588 bp, 10 predicted proteins | sample Hotspr20SampleP4_FD_202097 | JGI IMG/M metagenome (GOLD analysis project Ga0308395, IMG submission 202097) | Hot spring phototrophic mat microbial communities from Mushroom Spring, Yellowstone National Park, Wyoming, United States - 20050930_P4 ...
AGAAATTGAAAAGGAAACAATTTTAGATAATCAGAAAGAATTTGTAATACTACAAGACCTTGATTTCAATATCCTTTGGGCTAATAAATCTGCTCAAGTTGGATCAAATCTTTCGCTCGACGAAATGCGAATGAAAAAATGCTACGAAATTTGGTCTGATGAGAACTCACCTTGCGAAAATTGCTCTGTTGGTCGGGTTAAACGAACTTTAAAATATGAAGAATTCGTTCGAAAAACACGAAATGGTATTTATTGGCAAATAAAAGCCACGCCAATTATCGATAAAGATGGGAATTTGCATCGAATTCTTGAAATAGCAGAAAACATCACCGAGAAGAAAGAGCAAGAACGAATAATAGCCGAAAACGAAGCCCGATACCGAAATCTTGCGCGAAATGCACCAGTTGGGATAGTCGTTTTGGAAAATATGAAACCGGTTTTTGCTAACAAAAAAGCTTTTGAAATTACTGAATTTGATGATTTGGAGACAATGTATTCGACGCCTGCTGTGGATTATGTTCATCCAGATGATCAAGATTATTTCTTTGATTTTATTGATAAGCTAAAAGATTATAAAATGAAGGAGGAAACTGCTGTCATCAATTTTAGAATAATACGAAACAACAAGACAAAGCATATAATGGCAACTGTTTCATATTTTGAAGTTTTAAATGAACAGTATTATCAAATTATTCTCTTAGATAACACAGAGCTTGTCGAACTCTCAGCAGTTCAACGAAAAATTGCAATCGAGGCGGTATATTTGAATGAGAAAAATAAGCTTATCGAACAACTGCAAAAACGCCATTTGCAGCTTGCACGTAAATATAAATTTAGCGATGAAGACACACGCAAACTTAACAAGCTTTTATCATCATATTTTCAACCAGAACGCGACTGGGAGATTACAAAAAAGCATTTCGAAGCAGTTCATAAAGATTTCTTCACGAATTTGAAAAAGCGTTTTCCAAATCTAACTCAAAATGAATTACGCCACTGCGCCTATATACGTATGAACTATACCACCAAAGAAATTGCCCGCATTTTGAATGTAGCACCTGCAAGCGTTCAGAAAGCTCGCCTTCGCCTAAAGAAGAAAATGCATCTCACCGAGAAAGATAATCTTTATCTTTTTATAATGTCGATATAAATTTTTCGAAAACCTTTTTACTTTTTTAATCGATTATTTATTCGTAATTTTGAGTTTGTATTTTGTGTAAAATTTAGTATAAACTAACGAAATTACTTTAAATGGAAAAACAAAGGACTATTTCAAAAGCAGTATCGTTTTCGGGAATTGGACTGCATACTGGCAATCCATCAACTATCACTTTCAAACCTGCGCCAGCTAATTACGGGTATAAATTTATTCGCACTGATATTGATCAACGTGTAGAAATACCAGCACTCGTTGATTATGTCGTAGATCTATCACGCGGGACAACGCTCGGAATAGGCGATGTGCGTGTTCATACTGTTGAGCATGTGCTTGCGGCTCTTGCTGGATTGAGAATTGACAATTGTATAATAGAGCTTTCTGCTAACGAGCCACCTGTTGTTGATGGCAGTTCTTTGCCTTATGTGGAAGCCTTGAAAACAGCTGGAATAGTGGAACAAGATGCTGAACGCAAGTATTTAATAATTGACGAAACAATTCGCTACACGAACGAAGCAAAGCATGTCGATATTGTTGCTTTGCCAACAGATGATTACCGCATAACTGTAATGGTGGATTATTTTAATCCTGCTCTTGGTAGCCAGCATACAGGGCTTTTCAATTTAGAACAAGAATTTGAAACAGAATTTGCACCTGCGCGCACATTTTGCTTTCTTACAGAAGTTGAGATGTTATATAAAAATGGGCTTATAAAAGGCGGAAGCTTAGATAGTGCAATTGTGATTATTGATTGCGAACTATCAGACGAAAAAATCCAATGGGTGAAAGAGACATTTAAGTTGAAGGAGGTTCCGCATATTGGTGAAAATGGTGGGATTTTGAACAATACAAAGCTTCGTTTTAAGAATGAGCCTGCTCGTCATAAACTGCTCGATATGATTGGCGATCTGACACTTGTCGGGGCGCCAATAAAAGCTCAAATTCTGGCAGCTCGTCCTGGTCATGCAAGTAATTTTGAATTTACAAAACTTCTTAGAAAAAAATATCTCAAGCAACTTGAGCTCGAACGTCTTAATCCTAATAAGGCAACAGATGTCGTTCTGGACATTAATGGTTTGCTGAAAATTATGCCACATCGTTATCCATTTTTGCTAATTGATAGAATTATATCATTCAGCGAAGATGGGAAAAAAATTGTTGGCTACAAGAATATCACATTCAATGAACCATTTTTCCTTGGGCATTTCCCTGAGCGTCCTGTTATGCCGGGAGTGCTCATTTGCGAAGCACTTGCCCAAACTGGTGGATTAATTGTTTGGAGCCATTTTACACCCGAAGAGCTTGGCAAAAAACTTTTGTTTTTCACAGGTATGAAAAATGTTCGTTTCAAAAAGCCAGTCATTCCAGGCGATCAACTTGTAATGGAAGTCGAGTTGCTCAATCGTAAAATGAATATTTTAATGTTTAAAGGTGTTGCTTATGTTGATGGTGTGCCCGTCGCAGAAGCAGAATTTCAAGCATCAATTGTAGATAGGTAAGGTATGGCAGTAGAAATTCATCCCTCAGCGGTTGTTTCGCCAAAAGCACAACTTGGCGAGAACGTTGTTATTCATCAAAATTGTTTTGTTGGCGATAAAGTAACCATTGGTGATGGCACTGTGCTTATGGCTGGTGCTTATGTTGATGGCAGGACAACGATTGGTAAAAATTGCAGGCTGTTTCCTTATGCAATAGTTGGCACCGAGCCACAAGATTTAAAATATGCTGGCGAAGATACTCTAACGATAATCGGAGACAACACTTCTATACACGAATTTGCAACAATTCACCGTGGCACAACTGCTACTGGCAAAACATCTGTTGGCTCTAACTGTTTGATTATGGCTTATTGCCACGTTGCTCACGATTGTGTAGTGGGAGATAATGTTATTATGTCCAATGTTGCACAAATCGCCGGGCATGTTCACCTTGAAGATTACGTTATATTAGGTGGTTTCGCTAAAGTTCATCAATTTGTAACCGTTGGCAAGCACTCGATGGTCGGTGCTGATATAAAGGTTGTTATGGATGTACCGCCGTTTGTGATGATTGGACGAAATCCACCCAAAGTTGAAAAGGTAAACAAAGTAGGGCTTCGGCGTCGTGGTTATTCAGAAGAATTAATCAAAGAAATACAAGATTTTTATGATACAGTATTGTTTTCTGGATTGAACAACAAAGATGGGATAGCGGAATTTCTGAAAAATCATAGCGAAATATCATCAGATATTCAATATTGCATTGATTTCATTCGCAATTCCACACGAGGAATTCATAGATAAGAAGCTAAATTATTTTAAAAAGGGCGGTTTTAGTTCAGAAAGCCGCCCTTTTTGTATAAAAGAAATTTACCTGCTTAAAATAGATTTTAATTTTGAAATTAAAGGAATTGGAGTTGGATCCACACCATTTAGCAGAGCCAACCAATAGCTTACCCAATCGCCCAGGTAAATCATATCGAACATCCTCGCAAGTAAACTATTTGCAGAACTTTCAAGCGAGATCACCTCGCAATTTAGCTGGCTGAAAATTTCGGCAATTGCTTCGAAACGCCTTCTAATTTGTGGATGATCCTCTTTGTCTTGCAATAATATAAAAATGAAATTTTGGATTAAATTTTGTGGGAAGCTCCAAGAGTTTATCTCATTGTGATTCATTTCAGGCAAATAAGCTCCAAAGGCAAGATTTTTAGCATTTTCTTGCAACTGACCACGCCAACGCAAATTTACGACGTCCATTTTTGTATCTGCTGAGTAAACGACAGGTATTTTTCCTTTTAGTTTCTCGGCTATTGAATATGCAAGATTTTGCGGTTTAATTTGAGAATAGTCTTTAGCTTTTGCCTCTGTGATAGATAAAGTTTCATCGACTTGGGCTTTTATTATATTTGCGGTTGTTTCATCAACTGCACCTAAGCGAATTAATTGCATAAGCATTGTAAAGAACGAATATCCCAAAGCGCATCTTGGCATAAGCCCAGCTGGGATACGAATAATCGGGAAGCCATCGTTTTCTGCTATTCGAGCAAGCTCTCCTCCACTTGTGATTGCTAAAATATTTTTAGTTTTTTCTTTAACTAAATTGTAAGCCGATATTGTTTCTTCTGTGCCACCTGAATATGATGATGCAATAACAAACCAACTGTTGTCAATATATTCAGGAATTGTGTAATTTCTGTTAATAATTATCTCTAAGTGACTTGCACCGTCGATTTCTCTGAAATATGATCTAAGCAAATCACCACCAATAGCCGATCCGCCCATCCCCAGTATAATGAATTTCTGCGGTTTTATTTTAGAAATATTGAAAATTGGTGAACTTGTTCCAATACTAATAGCTTCCTTAATTTGATTACAAAAATTTTGGAGTATTTCGAACATATTCGATTTGTCAATACTTTTGAAATCTTCATTATCTTGCAACATAAAATTCCCTTACTAAATGTCAATTTTGAACAAATTTAGTAAAAATAAATGATAAAAAATAATAAACTCAAAATGAAAATTTAGTTAAATCAAAAAAAAATACAAAATAATGCAATAATTATTTTTCTTATTCGCTATTAGCATATAAAGCTACATAATTTTTACGAAAATACTTTTTGAATAAAATTCAGTAACAATTATAGAAAAAAATAGATAAAGTATTAAAAACAAATTTCCTCAATATAATAGGAGTTTTTATGAAAAATTTAAAACTTGTCGCAATTTTTGCATTACTTTTTGCTTTTGCATTTGGCGAAGCTTATTCAGCTTCGGCACCAACGGTGCAAGCACGTTATCTATCATTTACCAACATTACGTCAACAACAGCGCGCCTTAGTTGGATTAATGGCAATGGTGCTAAAAGAGTTGTTGTTGGAACTACTAATAGTATGATTAACTGGGCAACTGTTGCTGCAAATCTTAGCACAACTGCTGAATATACCGATGCTGATGGTAACTGGAATAATAAAGTTGAGGTAGGCACAACTGGTGCTTACGTAGTTGATGTTCTTTCGGGAAGCAACAGAGTTACAAACTTATCAAATTTATCACCAAACTCTACTTATTATTTCTTCGTTTTTGAGTATAATGCAACTCCTCCACCAATAGCTTATAATACTGTAACAGTTGTCCCAAACAATCCAAAAACTCTTGAAACAGGAATATTGCCGCCTACAACTCTTGCAACAAGCAATGCTACTCAAAACTCTATCCAAATTTCATTTGTTGATCCAAACTCTCCACAAGCATCTTCTTACAGACTCGATGTTTCAACAACAAACACATTCGCTACATTTGTAACTGGATATAATAATTTAACAATTTCGGGTTCGCCATTCACAATTACTGGCTTAAGCCCAGAAACTCAATATTATTTCCGCCTTCGTGCAGTTGATGGTTCGAAAATTAGTTCGAACTCGGACACTGTTGGTTTCAAAACAGGTGCAACACCTCCAACTTTAACTGCTGGTGGACCAACTACATTGTGTGGTGGTGGTTCAGTAGATCTTTCTTACACAGTCGGCAATCCAAATTATACTTACACTTGGTACAAAGATGGTAATTCATTTACTCATAGTGGAACAACTTATACGGCTACAACTTCTGGGTCTTATCAAGTAAGTGTTACAACTCTTGACAATATAGAAACTTTTTCAAACTCAATAGTTGTTACAATCAATCCAATTCCAGCTGCTCCAACAGCAGGTAGCAATACTTACACCTACGATGGCACTTTCAAAACCGCAACTGCAACTCCACCTATGGGTGCAACACTTGTTTGGTATGATGCTCCGACTGGTGGAAACGTAATTTCAGCTCCATCGCAAAAAAATGCTGGCACTTATACTGCTTGGGTTGCTTCGCTGCAAAATGGCTGCGAAAGTGCTACACGCACTGAAGTTACTTTAACAATAAACCCATTGGCACTAAACTTTAATGCAGTTGCAAATAATAAGGCATACAATGCGACTACTGCAGCTACTGGCTCTATAAACTTGCTTAATGTTGTCGCTGGTGATGTTGTCTCTGCAACTGGAACTTTTACATTTGATAATAAAAATGTAGGCACTGGTAAAACAGTAAATGTTACTGGTATCACATTAAGTGGTGCCGATGCCGCAAATTATACAATTGTTTCCTCCACAACTACTACTGCTGATATTTCCCCTGCATCTTTAACATTAAATTTAACACCTAACAACAAGGTTTATGATGGGACAACAGCAGCAACAGGTACAATTACTTTAAGTGGGGTTTTTGCAGGTGATGATGTTAATGTTACAGGTACATTTGCATTCTCAGACAAGAATGTTGGCAACAACAAAACAGTAACAGCTTCTGGAATTACTCTTTCTGGTGCTGATGCAGGTAATTACCTTACTCCTACTCCTTACAATACTACTGCTGATATTACACCACTTTTATTATCTTTAACAGTAACAGCAAATAACAAGCAATACGATGCAACAACAGCAGCAACAGGCACAATCACATTGAATAATGCAATAACAGGCGATGCAGTAGCAGCAACAGCCACATTTGCATTTTTAGATAAGAATGTAGGCACAGGCAAAACAGTAAACGTAACAGGAATAGCTCTTACAGGAGCAGATGCAGGCAACTACACATTGCCATACACAAGCACAACAGCGACAGCAGATATAACAGCTGTAGCCCTTACAGTAAATGCAACAGCAAATAATAAGACATATGATGGTACTACTGATGCAACAGGTACGTTGTCATTAACAGGTGTGCTTGTTGGCGATGTAGTGAATATCACAGGTGGAACGTTTACATTTAACAATAAGAATGTAGGTACAAACAAACCTGTAACAGTAACAGGATACTCGCTAACAGGAGCAGATGCAGGCAATTACACAGTACCAGCGTCAGTAAATACAACAGCAAATATATCAGCATTAGGTTTAACATTTACGCTATCAGCGAACAACAAGACATACAATGGTACGACAGCAGCAACAGGTACAATTACACTTAACGGAGTAATCAGTGGTGACGTTGTATCGGCAACTGGAACATTTGCATTTGCAGATAAGAATGCAGGCAATGGCAAGACAGTAAACGTAACAGGAATAGCTCTTACAGGAGCAGATGCAGGCAACTACACTGTTGCTAATTCAGGTTCTACAACAGCTAACATAATCCCACTTGCTTTAACTTATACTATATCTGCAAATAATAAAGTATATGACGGAACAACAGCTGGTTCGGGCACAATTACATTGACCAATGTCATTACTGGTGACAATGTTACCGCAAATGGTACATTTACTTTTGCAAGTGCTAACGTTGGAACAGGTATTACTGTAACTGTTAGCTCTATAACATTATCTGGTGCTGACGCTTCTAATTATACTATTACTCCAAGTGCAATTACATCTGCTAACATCACTCCACTTGTAATTACAGTTACAGCTAATGCACAAACAAAGGTTTATGGCTCGGCAGATCCAGCTCTCACTTACACATACACTCCATCTTTAATTGGAGGCGACCAGTTCAGCGGTGCTCTATCTCGTCAGCTTGGAGAAAATGTCGGCACTTACACTATCACTCAAGGCAGCTTATCGCTCCCAGGCAATTATTCAATTACTTATAATAGTGCAAACTTGACTATTACACCGAAGACTTTAACAGTAACTGCTGATAATAAATCAAAATGCCAAGGCGATCCAAACCCAGCATTGACGATCACTTACAGTGGATTTGAATTCTCGGACGGTCCATCAAGCTTAACTACTGAACCTACTGCATCAACAACGGCAACTCAATCAAGCCCAGCTGGCACATATACTATTAGTGTTTCAGGTGGCGTTGCAACAAACTACACTTTCAATTATGTAAATGGTACGCTTACTATTAATCCATTGCCTACTGTCGGTACTCAACCAACAGACCAAACTGCAAGCAATGGTGGTAGTGCAACATTTAATGCAGTTATTAATGATGCTGACTCATATCAGTGGTATGAATCAACTGATGGTGTTACATTTAGTCCAATTTCAGGTGCAACAAATCAATCACTCACTCTAAATCCTGTTTCTTTGTCAATGGATGGCTATAAATATAAGCTTGTTGCAACAAATGCTTGTGGCACTGTTGAAACAAACGTTGTAACTTTGTATGTGCTCCCAACTCCACCAAGTACGCAAGCAACTAATATCGTATTCAATACTTGGAGCCGCACTTCCATCACATTAAGCTGGACACGTGGTAATGGCGATGCTTGCTTAGTTGTTGCAAGACAAAGTGCTAATTTAGATCCAGTAGCTCCAACAAATGGGACATCCTACAACGCAAATAGTGTATTTGGTTCAGGCGATTTAACTGGCACAGGTTCTTATGTCGTTTACAAAGGCACTGGCACAACTGTAACTGTTACTGGACTGCAAAAGAACACAGACTACCGTTTCCAAGTATTTGAATACAACGGTTCTGGTGCAACTTCAATGTATAACACAAATATAGCAACTAATAATCCACGCACTCGCAAGACTTTGAACAAAGACGTATTTGAATTCGCTGATGAAGCAAATACATTTGCGGTTAGCGAAGTTGCTCCAAACCCAGTTCGTGAAACAATCAATTTTACAATTAATGCTGAATTTGAAGGCAACTACACTGCTGAACTATATTCAATCACTGGCGAACGTCTCTTTGCATTTAACTATAACTTAAATGCAGGAAACCACAACATAATTATACCAGTCGATTGGAAACTACCAAACGGTATCTATACACTACGCATTGCGAACGATAAGGAATCCGTTGTTCGTAAAGTTACAGTAGTTCAATAATAAGCACACAAACTTGTTGCTAATCTTCGGGCTGCCACATATAAGGGCAGCCCTTTTAATTTGCAATAAATTATCTAAAATTCGCATAAATTCATTTTAATTACATTATAATTTTGTAATTTTGTAAATATGAAAGCTAAGAGAAAAATAAATAATTTAGCAACATCAGCAAGCACCATAAGGCTTACAACGCAAATAACAACTTTTGATAATGGATTGACAGTTATTACAGATGAATTGCCATATATCGAGTCGTTTTCACTTGGTATAGGTGTAGCAGTTGGTTCACGGCACGATTTCGATGACAAAGAAGGAATTGCACATTTTCTCGAGCATTCTGTTTATCGCCGAACAAAGAAGCGCTCCTCTCGGCAAATTGCTATCCAGCTTGATAATGTTGGTGCTTACTCGAATGCCTATACAACCAAAGAGCTTACACTGTTTTATGTTCGTGCTACAAAGTTTCATTTTCACAAGTGTTTTGAAATCTTATCAGATATAGTGCTAAATCCAGTTTTTCTTGAAAGCGAAATAAATAAAGAGCGTCAAATTATTATTGAAGAAATCAAATCTTACGACGACGACCCTGAAGAATACATTTTCGACATTGCCGATGAAGTTATTTTTCCTAACCACCAGCTCGGACACAGCATTGATGGTTCGGTCCAATCACTTCTGAAAACGAATGAAAACGATCTTAGATTATTTCACGAAAATTTCTATAATCCGCAAAACATTGTTATCGCAGTTGCTGGCAATATTTCTCACGACATAGTTGTTGCCGAAGCCGAAAAATACTTCTCTTGCTTTAAAAATGTTCATCCAAAACCAACTTCAATAGCTCCAACTCCGCTGAAAAATGAAAAATTTATTCAGAAATCCATTCAGCAAGCACATTTAATACTCGGTAAACAGATAAATTGGCAAAACAATAAAAATAAATATGCTCTTTCTTTACTAAACATTATCTTTGGCGATGGGATGTCCTCCCGCCTTTATCAAAATTTACGTGAAAAGAAAGGGCTTGCGTATTCTGTTTTCTCTCAATTAAATTTTTATTCTGATTGTGGTTCTCTTGTTCACTATATTGCAACAGATAGCTCCAAAATATTGCTTGCAGAAGAACTTATTTTGAAAGAACTTCAGGAAATTAGCAAAAATAGAATTAAAAAATCTGAATTTCTGCGTGCCAAAGAGCAACTTAAAACTGCAAAAATTCTTGAATTCGAAAGTGTTTCTGCTCGAATGCAAAACATAATTAAAAATTACATTACTCAGAACAAAATAGAAAATTTACAAGAAATTATTTCTGATATTGAAAATATAAGTTTCGATGATATAAATTATATAATAGAAAATGAATACAATGAAAATAATTTATGTAAAATAATGCTTTTCCCAAAATCAAAGGGTTATCTCAATGGATCTAAATAAAATCAAAGAAATTATCAACTCAGTCGAAGATGGCGATCTGGGGATTTCATTAAATTCACTTAATGCTATAAAAGATGTTCAATTGCAGGATGGCAAGCTGTTTATTGAGCTCGATCTTGTCGGTCCAGTTGTTAATATAAGCAACTCAATTGAACAAGCAATCAAAAATAAACTCAATGAAGCTGGGCTTAACTACGAAATAGCATTGAAAATAAATGAATTGTGCCTTGATCGTTCGAACCGTCAATTTCTCAAAGAAGTAAAGCATATAATCGCTGTTGCTTCGGGTAAAGGTGGGGTCGGTAAATCAGCAATTGCAGGAAATATTGCCGCTACTTTGGCAAAGATGGGGCTTAAAGTTGGGCTTCTCGACGCAGATGTTTACGGTCCGAGCCAGCCAACGATGTTCGGTCTGAAAGATGCTCGCCTTGAAGCAATAACCGATAGCCACGGCAACACAATTGCAGTGCCTATAAAACGCGATGACAATCTATTCATTGCATCGATGGGTTTTGTGCTTAATCCTAACGAAGCTGCAATTGTTCGCGGTCCGATGCTTGCAAGTTATTTCGCACTTCTTTTTGAGCAAGTGCATTGGGGCGAACTTGATGTTTTGGTGTTTGATTTGCCGCCTGGAACAGGTGATATTCAGCTTACATTGGTGCAAAAAGTGCCACTTAACGGCGCTGTTATAGTTACAACACCTCAAGAAATCGCTCTGGCTGATGTCCGCCGCAGCGTTGCTATGTTCCGCAAGGTTAAAGTTGATATCCTTGGAATAGTCGAAAATATGAGCTATTTTACACCACCTGATATGCCCGATAAGAAATATTACATATTCGGTAAAGATGGTGGAAAAATAATTGCTTACGAAGAAAACGTTCCTCTTTTGGGGCAAATCCCACTCGATATTGATATGCGTCAGGCAAACGATGGTGGCGAACCTGTTGCGCTAACGGATAAATTCCCACGTCAAGCTCAAATTATAAGAGAAACAACAGATGAAATAATCAAAGAGCTACGCAAACGTAATTATGAAAATTTAAATAAAACTATTGAAATAGAAATGTGATGGACTTAGAATTTAAGAATAAAATTGAGTTTTACTTGGAAAAAGCACGCCCGTTCCTTGCTATTGATGGTGGTGGTGTTGAATATGTAGATTTTGAAGACGAACGCGGCGTGCTTGTTTTGCGTCTGACGGGCAATTGCGCTGATTGCCCACTTTCGATGATGACGCTTCGTGCTGGTATCGAAAGGTTAATTCTAAATAACGTAAGTGAAGTAAGACGGGTAGAAAAAGTCAATTATTGACTTTTTTCTCTGTGAAATTTGATACACGCTTGTCGCGGCGTTGTTTGGCAAGCTGACGCATATCAATTACCTTGTCAGCTTCATCAACAATTTCAGTCCCAAGTATGGTTTCGAGCACATCTTCCATTGTAATCAGCCCTTCAATTCCACCATATTCATCGACAACTATAAACAAATGCTGATTTCGCTTTAAAAACATATCCAATGCTGCGTCCAGCGTTGCATTTTCGGGGATATAATAAACATCTCTTTTGAAATTTCGCAAAGGTAAGTTCTTCTCGCCCTTGAGTGCAGCATAAAGTATATCGCGGGTCATTACATAACCAATCACTCCATCGTCGAGTGCTTCGCCTTCCCATATTGGGAACCGCGAGTACATTCTAATTTCAGGTAAAAATACAGTTTGCTCGACAGTATTATTTGCATTGCAACTGAAAACAACCGTTCTTGGTGTCATCACATCCGAAACAAGAATATCGCTAAATTTCATCACATTTTTCAAAATTCTATATTCATCATCGTCGAGCGAACCTTCTTCGCGTGCCGATTCAACTGCTTCCTCGATTTCGATCCAACTTTCCTCTTCAACAGTTGTTTTCCCCTTTATCCATTCCGATAACTTTTTCTTTATCAAATAAAATGGATACACTAAACATGAATAAATAGAAAGGAAAAATAGATTGTTTATTATAAAATCTGCTTTTGATTTTTTCCCAAGATAATAAAACAAATAATCAAAAAATACAAGCAAATGCAAAAGCACCACGACAATTGCTATTTTTTCAATAAGTAAGAACTCTTTTACTAAGAAAGACGCACCAAATATAACTGCGATTAAAAAGTAGTTCAAAAATTTGAAAATAAATAGTGTATCGCTAAACTTATCGTAATTATCCCATATATAATTTAATTTATTTGATTTAATGGGGTATTTCTCGTGTAATTTATCTACTTCATCTTGTGTAAGCGAACGAAGGACACCTTTAAGATATGAAGAGTAAAAAGCTAAAATGGCAAGAAAAAATAATAAATGTAACTCCATTAATTATTTGAATAAACTCCTATGTTATTTTACAAACTAATCCCGGAATTCGTAATCTACAATTGTAATTCTGCCAGGATATGTAATTGGGATGTTCCCAATGCGCACTGTTGGCTTAGCATCAAGCTTCAAACGTGACGAGCCAGCCTCGCCAGCCAATGCCAAAGCTAAGTTGATCACTCTATCGTAACCAGCCTTCCCAAAAAATTCATACAAATCAACATTCACCGTAAGCGGAATAACAACTGTCTGCCCCTTTCCTGGTACTGAAACTGGTGATGCAATATTGCCGTTAACTGTTGGCACATCGTCAATAATCAAACGCCAGTCGAAATTTGTTATACTTGCGGTTGTGTTTGTGCTTTTCTGCTGTGCAGAGCCATCATTCGGATTTTTTGCGTCCACATTCAGTATAAACTCGCTTGGGAATTTACGAGATGAAAATGCGTTCGAAAGTTTCATTGCATCGCTTACTGAAAAATCAGAAATCTTTCTCTTGTTTGTAACATCGATACCTAACAATCGAAAGTTCGACACTCCAGCTATTTTAAACTGCACCCGTCTCAAATTATCTAATGCTTCTGTAAATTGCTTGACAGCACTACAACTGGCAACTAAAACAACGGTTGCAAATATTAAAAGAAGTGATTTTATATTTTTTTTCATTAATAATCTATTCCGTGTTGGTTTAATAATTCTTCAATATTTGCACCATTGAGATTTTCTCGTGCAATCTTTTCCAATGCTTTTGCTTTGGCGTTTGCCATATAGTAAGAAGATAAAAGCTTCACCTTCGCTATAAGCAATTTCTCTTCAATCGGCTTGCTTAAAAAATCATCAGCACCGGACTCGATAGCTTTTAGCTGATTCTGCACATCATTTAAAGCAGTAACGATAACTACGGGGATATCTCTTGTGTGCTCTTGTTCTTTAAGTCGGCGTGCTGTTTCGTAGCCGTCCATTCTTGGCATCATTACATCAAGAACAATTGCATCAGGTTTGCGTTCTTCGACTTTTTCCAAACAATCGACACCATCGTAAGCTTCTTTTGCCTCATAACCATTTGCTTCAAGATAGCGCCTTAGTAATTTAGTAGTAATTTTATTATCATCTACTACCAAAATAAAAGGTTTTCGCATTTTTGCTCCATATACTTATTCTTGTTATTTGCAAATATAAATTATTATTAATTATTTGTCAAATATAAGAAAAAAAAATTATTTAATAATTAAAAGTCGAAATTTTTTTTAAATTATTTTTGAAAACTTTTGACTGAAAAATTCGTTAAAAACAGAAATGAATAAATTATTAATCATAATGTTTTTTATAATTTCAATACCTTTGCAGAGCCAGCTTTGCAAAGATTACTTAATTTTCGACGGAAGCGAGCCTGTTTTGAATTATGGAATTGATACAACTGGGAATTGGTGGGCTATAACTCAGCCGTTCGGCAATTATAAGAGGCTTATTGTTAACGGCGAGCGGCTCGAAGAATACAACCAAATTTTTGCGCCAATTTTTTCCAACGATGGTAGGAAATGGGCAACATTCGGCGAATATCAAGGCACTTGGTACCTTATTACAAATGATGATATATTTGAGCTCAATGCAACAGGGGTAGGTAATCTTGGTTTCACTCAAAATTCGAAACACCTTGTTTATTCATATTTTCAAGCAAATATTGAGCATATAGTTCTGCCAACGAAAACAATTGAAGTTTATGGCAAAATCGGCTCATTCTTTGTAAACAATGACGCAACTAAGTTTGCTTTTAAAGGGCTTCGTGGGCGAAGCTATGTTTTGAACATTAATGGCAAAGAAACACCCACATTCGA
>Ga0308395_1001569_pt1 | contig 14576 bp, 13 predicted proteins | sample Hotspr20SampleP4_FD_202097 | JGI IMG/M metagenome (GOLD analysis project Ga0308395, IMG submission 202097) | Hot spring phototrophic mat microbial communities from Mushroom Spring, Yellowstone National Park, Wyoming, United States - 20050930_P4 ...
GATTTAAGCATGAGAGGATAGATAAGAGTATAAAGTTTGCAAATGGTAAGGTATATATAAATGGTATAGAGGGTTTTTGGAGTTATGCAAAGGAAAGATTGCTTAAATTTCATGGTGTAAGTAAGGAAAATTTTGTATATTATCTAAAAGAGCTTGAATTTAGATATAATTTTAGGGAGAATATTGATGATAATTTATATGTATGTTTAGGTGGAATATTTTGAGCAATTACCAAAAATTAATATTATATCAATCGATAGTATCCCTTATGAAGTAAGAAAGATTGCTGAAAATGAAAATTTTAAGAAGAAGTATGGTTTAATTAACAAAAAATATACGAATCTATCTTTTGATAAAGATTTAGTCTTAAAAGATTCAAAAATCGAATTTATTTCCTTTGGTCATCCTCTTTTTGAGGCAGTTATGCAGTATATTGAAGAAAAATTTAGCGATGCAATTTCCAAAGGCGCTATTTTTTATGATCCAAATAACAAACTCGATGGTTATATTTTTGTTTATGAAGGCGAGATAAGAGACGCTAAAAAGAAGGAAGAAGTGAATAATATAGCAGGGAAAAAGATAATAACTATTTATTGCAGTAAAGATGGAAAGTTCGTTAATACAATCTCTCCACATTTAATATGGAACTCTGAAGAGGAGAACCAAACACAAAATAATTTTGCCATAGATATTTCTGCTGTAAAGGAAAAAACATTGATGCTTGCAATAAAAGAGCTTGAAAAATATAAAAATGAACTTGAAGAAGAAAGAAAAAGACAGGCAAATATAAAACAAAAATACGGCGTTAAATCGCTTGAAATTCTTATAAATGAGATAGATAATGATATTATTAGCCTTACTCAAAGAAAAGAAAAAGGCGAAAATGTAGATCTCGCATTAAGAAACAAAATAGAAAGAAAAAAAGATTATGAAAACTCATATTATAAATTGAAAGATCTTATTTAAAAAGAGCAAAAACTAACGATGAGCACGCCAAATTTTATAGGCGCCATATTGATAAAACCATTGCTTGACGCGCCTGATGTTATGATTAGGGATGATGAGGTTGAAAGAATAGGGGTGCGTTATGTTATGCAGTATGAAAAAGAGAAGCTAAGAATTCCAGAGGATGTTTCATCTCAAAATCTTGGATATGATATAAAATTTATTGATAAAGATAATAATGTTAGATATATAGAGGTTAAGACAAGAGCAAAAAGTGGAGATATCGCTTTAACAACAAATGAATGGTTTAAGGCTCAAAGATTTGGCGATTATTATTATTTATATGTTGTATATGATGCCGTAAAAGAACCAAAACTTAGTATAATTCAAAACCCATATAAAAATTTGAATCCAACCAAAGAATATATTTCTGTTAGATTTATTATCGATGAAAATCAAATAAATAATAAAGGGGTAAAAACATGAAGGATAAAAGATTTATAGAAGAGTCATTTCCAGTTAAAGAGGTTGGGATAGAATCTGCAAGAGAAAAAAATATCCGTCATGGTCATATATCAACACTCCATATCTGATGGGCAAGAAGACCTCTTGCATCATCAAGAGTAACAAATTATTCGGCGCTTATTAAAGCTCCTGAAAGTATAGATGAATGGAATAAAAAAAGAGATTTTATTATAAATTTTTCAAAATGGGAAAATTCGTTAAATCAAAAAATGATTGAACAGGCAAGAAAAGAAATTTTAGAAGCAAATGGAGGTACCCCGCCCAAAGTTCTTGATCCTTTTGGCGGCGGAGGTTCTATCCCTCTTGAAGCTTTAAGATTAGGTTGTGAAACATATAGTAATGACTATAACCCTGTTGCTGTTCTTATACAAAAATGCACTTTAGAATATCCTCAAAAATATGGTCAAGCAAAAGAAGTAGATGAGGAAAGTACTTTTTTTGGGAATAAACAAAAAAGTAAAAAAACTATAAACCTACTTTTAGAAGATGTTAAAAAATGGGGATATTGGGTATTGGAAGAGGCAAAAAAGGTGATTGGAAGATTTTATCCAAATGAACCTGATGGATCAATACCTGTTGGATATTATTGGATGAGAACTGTTCCTTGTCAAAATCCCTCCTGTGAGTCTGAAATACCTTTAATGCGTCAATATTGGATAGCTAAAAAAGATAAGAAAAAAGTAGCTTTAAAACCTTATGTAAAAAATAACAAAGTAGAATTTGAAATAGTTGGACAGAATAATCCCTCTCCAGCTAACTTTGACCCTGAGAAAGGAACTGTTGCAAGGGCTGTTGTAATTTGCCCCCGTATGTGGCGCTGTTATAGACAATAAAACAACACGAAAACTTTTCCAAGAAGGCAATGCCGGGCAGCGGATGGTTGCGGTAGTATTGCATCATCCCCAAAAACAGGGGAAAACATACCGACTTGCAACTGAAAAGGATATGGAAATATTTAAAGAATCAGAAATATATCTTGAAAAAAAGCGTGTAGAGCTTTTTGAGAAGTGGGGAATGGATCCGGTGCCAGATGAAGAATTGCCACCAAAAGATACACTTGGATTTCGTGTTCAGCGTTATGGAATGCTTAAATGGGGCGACCTTTTCAACTCTCGTCAGAAATTATCTTTAATAACATTTACAGAAAAGGTAAGGATTTCTTATAAAAAGATGATTGATGAAGGATATGATTTAGAGTATGCAAAGGTAGTGGTTAGCTATTTGGGGCTTATAAATGGCAAGCTAATTGAAAGAATGACATCACTCTGCAGATGGTTATCAACATCAGAGCAAATAATTGCAACTTTTTCTCGTCAAGCGCTTCCTATGATTTGGGATTATGCTGAATTTAATAATCTTACGAACGACTTTGTTGATTGGTTTTCAAACATCCTATTCCACCTTTCCAAAATTCCTCCAGTAGAAATAGAAGAGAAACAACTTTATATGCCAGAAGTTACCCACTTCTCCGCCACTTCTCTTCCCTATCCAGAAAAATATTTTGATGCTGTATTTACCGATCCACCATATTATGACAATGTTCCATACTCATATCTATCTGATTTTTTCTATGTATGGCTAAAGCGTTCTATTGGCGATTTATACCCTGACCTTTTTTCAACGCCTCTTACCCCAAAGTCACAGTAACTAGTTGCATATTCAAATATTGATGGCGGTTTTGATGCTGCAAAAAAGAAATTTGAAGATGACCTTAAAAAATCATTTCAAGAAATATACCGTGTATTAAAACCAAATGGAATTACAGCAATAGTATATGCGCATAAATCTACCGAAGGTTGGGAAACTCTTATAAATTCTTTATTAGATTCCGGACTTGTTATCTCTGCTTCATGGCCTATTAATACAGAAACGCAGTCGCGTTTAAGGGCTAACGAATCTGCAGCACTTGCATCATCCTATATATATTGTTGCAAGAAAGATGCAGAGGAAAGAGACAGGTTTTTACAATCAGGTTAAAGGGGAACTTAAAACACATCTTGACCAAAAGCTTGATAGGCTTTGGGCTGAAGGCATTGGCGGCGGAGACTTCTTTATAGCTGCTATTGGTTCTGCTATAGAAGTCTTTGGAAAATATGAAAAGGTTATGGATTATGAAGTGAATATTAAAAAGGTTATGGATTATGAAGTGAATATTATAAGGGCAGATAGGATTTTAGAGGATGTTAGAAGATTTGCAACAGATTATGCAGTTCACCAGATTTTACATAACGGATTTGCTGGTGAAGTAGATGAATTTACAAGATTTTATCTTTTATGGAGATGGAACTATGGCGAGGCAAAAGTTGCTTTTGATGAGGCAAGAAAACTTGCAACAAGTTGTGGAATAGATCTGGCTGAAATCTGGAATAAAAATTCATTTATAAAAAAAGGAAAAAGAGTTTATTAAAGTTTTGGAACCAAAGGAAAGGGATATTGAAAGTATAAAAAATTCATTTCAACTTATAGATATTTTACACTATATTCTTCTACTTTGGGAAAAGAGTAAAAAAGATGAAATGATTGAGGTTTTACAGGAAACCGGATATGGGAAAAGCGAGGCATTTTATAGGGTTGCTCAGGCTATATCCGAATGCTTACCTAATGAAAGCAAAGAGAAAAAACTTCTGGAAGGTTTTTTAGTTGGAAAAGAAAGATTAAGAAATGAAATAGAAAAAAGTGAATGGGGGTTATTTTATTGAAACCATTTCATAAAATAGCGATTCCACATAAAGATATACTTTCTGGAAAACTTACAATGGAAGTTTTTGCAGCTGATTTGTGGAGTGTTTATAATAATAAAGGGCCTGAGGAATATAAAGATGCGGATCTTTTCTTTAAAAAAACATTTATGACAAATGGATTAAAAAGGCTTATAGATGTAGTAAAAAAAAGGTTTGATGAAAAAGGAGGCGACCCTGTAATTCAGATACAAACGCCATTCGGCGGAGGTAAAACACATTCATTAATAGCGCTTTTTCATAAAGCAAAATAGTGGAATGTAAAACCTGTTATAATTGTTGGAACTGAATGGCCTGGTAATGAAACTTTGTGGAGTATATTTTAAAGACAGTTAACAGGCAAAAATGAAATTATGAATGAATTAACTTCGCCTGGAAAAGAAAAGATTAAAAGTTTGTTGGAAAAATATGGCCCTGTTTTGATACTAATGAATGAACTTTTAGCATATTTCACTAAGGCATCTGCTGTTAATGTTGGTAGCAGCAATCTTGCTTCTTAGTCATTGGCTTTTATACAAGAATTAACGGAATCTGTTTCAACTGTTTCAAATTCGCTTCTTGTAATTACACTTCCATCAAGTATTTTGGAACATTATGATTATAATGCAGAAAAATTATATAGACAATTATTACATATAACAGGTAGAATAGAAAAAATTGAAACACCTGTTGAAGAATCTGAAATATCAGATGTAATAAGAAGAAGGCTGTTTTCTTCTGTAAATGAAAATGAAGCAAAAAAAATTATTGACGAATTTATTAGATACTCTGAACATGAAGACATATTACCAAAGGAGTTTGAAGTTTCTGAGTATAGAAAAAAATTTATCTCATCCTATCCTTTCATGCCTAAAGTAATAGATATTTTATATCATAGATGGAGATCATTTCCAAATTTTCAAAGAACAAGAGGCGTTTTAAGATTATTATCTTTAGTTATATATGATTTAAAAAATAAAAATATACCATATATTTCTCTGGCTGATATTGATCTTTCAAATCAGGAAATAAGACAGGAATTGATAAAACATATTGGGACAGAGTATAATAGCGTTATAGCGCAAGATATAACAGATTTTGACGCTGGTTGTAAAAAGGCAGATAATAATTTAGGCGTATTGTATAAAGGTTTGAAGATTGCCAGTCGAGTAGGAACTACTATTTTTATGTGTTCTTTTTCTGCTGGAATTGAAAAAGTTATAACATTAAATGAAATAAAAAGAATAGCTACAACATTAGATAACCCATCAAGTGTTGTTGCCGAAGCAGTCGAACAATTGAAAGACAAGCTATTTTATTTTCAGAAAAACTTAGATAAATATTTTTTCTTAAATCATCCAAATATAAATAGAATAATTTTAGATAGAATGGAAAATATAAAGTATGAAGAAGTTTATATTACTGAAAAGAATTTATTGAAAGAAATGATTAAAGGCGGAAATCTTAAAGTATACTTATGGGAAACAGAACCTGCCAATATTCAAGATAATCAAGATTTAAAACTTGTAATTATTAGAAAAGAAGATAAAAATACCATTGAAAACTTGATGAAAAAAGTCGGTTCTTCACCAAGAGTAAATAACAATGTAGTATTTGTTTTATATCCTGATGAAACAAAGAGAAAAATTTTTAACAATTCAATTAAAAAACTTAAGTCTTTAGAATTAATCTTAAAAGATGAGACCTTGAATTTATCTAATGAGCAAAAGAAAGATTTAAATAAGCAATATGAAGAAATAAGCGAACAGACAAAAGATTTATTAAGAGGACTTTAAAGATATTTAGCTATACCTTCAAAAGAGCAATATAAGGTTGAATTTTTGGGAGCGCCAAATTTTGGAGAAAAAAGAAAACTTGATGATGAAATATTTGAGATAATTACTTCAAGCCAGTTTATTTTAAAAAATATAGCTCCTATAGTTATTCAAAAAAAATATGTTACAGATTCAGATTTTGTAAGAACCGAACAAATATTAAACTCTTTTTATAGAACACCAGGCGAGGAAAGAATTTACAATAAAGATGTTTTGGTAAACTCAATAATTGAAGGCGTGAAAAACGGGTTGTTTGGTCTTGGGACATTGGAAAATGGCAAACCAAAATGTAATTATTTTAAAGAATCGCCTAATGTTTATCTAAGCGATAATGAAATAATTATTAAAAAAGAAATTTGCGAAAAACGGTTGGAAGAAGAAAAGAAAAAAGAATCATCTTTTAGCAATATTAACCAAAAAAATAGGAATGCGCTAATATTGAAGAAAATTTTAATGCAGTAAATCAAAAATTAGAACAATATATTTAAAGAAAAAGCGGAAGAAAAAGAAGAAACTGTTAGAAATATTGAAAAGTGTAATAAACTAGAAATATCTTTTAATCTTCCACATGGAAAAGGAAGCGATATAGGAAGAATATTAAACTTCTTAAAAACCAAATTCAATTCTATTGAAATAAAAATAAATGCATATGACGGGGGAGATTTCTAAATTTGAGCTTGAAGTTAAAATTATGCAGGAACTAAATCAAATAGAATCAAAATTTCAAATCAACAAGGAGTAAACTATAATCAAAATATCATAAGGAGAAAGCCTTCATTTTATTCAAATAAAATATTTTTGCCTTAATCTCCATCTTTCTTCTTTATTATCTCTATATCTTTCCTCTCCCTTTTCTCCCTGTCATCTGTGGTTACCTTCTTTATCTCTCTGTTTTCCCCACCGGGGCTAAACGCCCCAAGTGGGTTGTAATCCTGTGGTTTTTTCCTTATTTCTCCCTTTTCTCCGCATCCTCTACTGTTGCATCTTCCGTTCCTTTTTCACTTCGCCTTGCCTATCGGAAATGCCTGCCCGCTTGGCGTCGCCGTCGGATATTGCGCCCGCTTGAACACCCGCTCCGCTATCTCCGGCACCTTCAAATCCACATAATCCGCCAACTCCACCGTCCGTATCACCCCATCCCTGTCCTTATCCGCCTTCCCCCTCAACCCCTCCGCCAATACAAATGTGAATAACCCGTGCCCTTCATACCCCTCCAACGCCTCCTGCTGCGTCGTCGACGCCGACAATATCATCGACCCAACCGCCCGAGACAGTATCTTTATCGCCGTCTCCTCGCTCATCCCGCGCGTCTTAGCCAACATCGCTACCTGCAACTCCTCCCCTAACTTCCCTGAATTGCACGCATCTAAAGCAATGAACTTCTTCGTCGAACTCACATTCGCTATCATCTCCTTCAACTCCGCCTGCGTCAAAGCATCCTCCCGCAACCGATTCGTGCTAACCGACCCCACATTCGAGGTAAACAAGAAATACTCCCCTTCCTCCGCTATCCCGTGACTGGCTACATAAAACACAAACACATCCTCCGGACTGATGCCCCGCATCCCTTCCAACGCCGCTTTGATGCTCTCCTTCGTCGTCTCTTCCTTCGTCGTTAAAAGCCTTACTTCTATCTTCTCAAATAATTCCTTCGCCGATTCCTTCAATGCCTCCACAAACAACTTCGCGTCCGCTACCGCATAGCGCAACTCCAACTTCGGATTCTTGAACTCATTTATCCCAATGGCCAACACATACATACTCGGCTTCTTCAACTTTAAATTTGCTACCACCGTATGCATTGCCGCATTGCTTTGCATCGTGTTATCGGCGTTAAATGCCACGGCTTTGATGACATTTGCGCCACCAACCAGCTTGATGCGATAGCTTCGCGTTTGAGTTTTATCCTGACTTATCTTTTTCATCCCACGCGCGCCGTCGACTAATACGGCCGTCTCGTTTAGGTATAGTCTCACATCGCCGATGCCGCCGCCTTGGTCGGTAAGTTTTACCGTGATGTCGATTTCTTCCTGTTGCGAGCTGCTTGGCGCATTGAGAATTTCCACTTGCGGCGGCAGTTTAATATCGGCTAAGGTTTTGAAGTCTTTGAGCTCTTGTCCGCTTAAGGCTAATTTGACAAGGTCGGGGCGGAAGAAGGTTTCGCGGTAGTTTTCAATGCCATAGACACGATTGCCAATGCGGACATTAAGATATTTGTCGCCGTTTTCAGAAGCGTCGTAGTAACCTTCGGGCGTGATGGTTATCCATTCGCCGTCGGTAAAGCTGACAAACATGGCAATCTCTTTGCCAGTCTCTACATTCCATAAACGAACTGTGCCATCTCTGCTCCCTGAAATTAAATACTTATCATTATTAAAACATTTTAACGAGCTAATGTAATCCCTATGACCTTTTAACTCTTTAATTTTCTTTCCTGTTTTAAGATCCCAAAACTTAATCATGTTATCATACCCGCCACTTATAATGTAATTTCTTTGAAAAGAAAACACAACAGAGGAGATTTCGGTTTTATCTGCAAATATACCTAACACTTGCCCGCTTTCTACATCTTGCGTAATAATAAACTTGTCATTGCCTCCGCTTGCTATAAATTTTCCGTCCGGAGAAAAAGCAGCTGAATTAACAAAGTGTGAATGTCTTTTAAATTCTTTGATTATTTTATTGCTCGTTAGGTCATAAAGATATACATCAAAACTATTACCGCCAAATAATATATATTTTCCATCGTTCGAAAAAGACAGAAATCTAATACTCCCTGAAGGAGAGAATTTTTCTAATAATTTTCCGCTTTTAACATCCCATATTTTTAATTCTGAACTTCCAGCATAATGATCTGAGCTAACAACAAGACTGTCATCTGGCGAAATCGCTACAAACATTACGCTTCCAATATGTCCTATTAAAGTTTTTAATTCTTTGCCATTCATTAAATCCCAAATCTTTACTGTTTTATCTGTGCTTCCAGAAACTAAAAATTTGCCATCTTTAGAAATCTTAATTTCATTTACTCTATCGTTATGTCCCTTCAACTCTTTTATTAACCTTCCATTCAATAAATCCCAAATCTTTATATCTTTGCCGCTTGGAACCATAATATATCTCTCATCTGGAGCAATATCGATACTTAATCCACCATAATTAAAACCTTCAAGTTTTCTAATTAAATTTCCTGTATTGACTTCCCATAACTTTATTGTTTTATCTAAACTTCCAGATACCAAATACTTTCCGTCAGGCGAAAAAGCAATTGACTCAACATGGTCTGAATGTCCAGAAATGGTTCTAATTTCTTTTCCAGTTGATATATCCCATATCTTAATACCGTTAAACCCTCCACTTCCAGAAGCCAAATATTCGCCATCAGGCGAAAAGGCTACAGTTACAACATTATTCGTATGTCCTGTTAAAGTTTTAATTTCTTGACCTGTCGAAATATCCCACAACTTAATCGTCATATCATCACTTCCCGATGCTATATACTTTCCATCCGGCGAAAATCTTACTGATCTAACAAAATTTTTATGACCAGTAAATATTTTTTTTAAATTCCAAGTAGCTACATCCCATACCATAATAGTTTTTTCCCAAGTTCCTGCCGCTAAATACTTTCCATTAGGCGAAAAAACTACAGAAGTTGCATTTGTATTTAAATTTATTTCTTTTAAAATTCTGCCTGTTTTTATTTCCCATATTTTAACAGTCTTATCAAAACTGCAGCTTGCTAAATAATCAAGATTAGGAGAAAATGCGACTGAAAAAATAAAACCATTATGCCCACTAAATACCTTTATTTCTTTGCCTGTATTTATATCCCATAGTTTCACTGTTTTGTCAAAGCCCCCAGAAGCCAAGTACCGATTATCTGAAGAAATATCAATTGTGGTAACACCATAATTATGAGCTTCAATAGTTCTTATTTCTCGGCCGCTAATAGCATCCAGAATTTTTATAGTTTTATCTCTACTACCTGACACTATAAACCTACCATCTGACGAAAAAGCAATAGAAAAAACACCATCGCTATGCCCCAGCTGGACATAAACTTCGGGCTTTTCCTGAGCTATTGCTTTAACCGTAAGAAAAATAATTGATATTACTGCCAATAAAATTTTTGTATTGTTTTTCATTTTCATTTCTCCTTTAATTTCTGCTAGTTATTTTTTTGTTATTCAAATAAAATATTTTCGCCTTAATCTCCATTCTCTCTTCTTTATTATCTCTGCATCTTCTCTTTGTTTTCTCTGCGTCCTCTAAGGTCCCCCCCCTCGGCTTCTTTTCACTTCGCCTTGCCTATCGGAAACGCTTGCCCGCTCTGCGTCGCCGTCGGATATTGCGCCCGCTTGAACACCTTCTCCGCCAAATCCGGCACCCGCAAATCTACATAATCCGCCAACTCCACCGTCCGTATCACCCCATCCCTGTCCTTATCCGCCTTCCCCCTCAACCCCTCCGCCAATACAAATGTGAATAACCCATGCCCCTCATACCCCTCCAACGCCTCCTGCTGCGTTGTTGAAGCCGATATTATCATCGACCCAACCGCCCGAGACAGTATCTTTATCGCCGTCTCCTCGCTCATCCCGCGCGTCCGCGCCAACATCGCTACCTGCAACTCCTCCCCTAACTTCCCTGAATTGCACGCATCCAACGCAATGAACTTCTTCGTCGAACTCACATTCGCTATCATCTCCTTCAACTCCGCCTGCGTCAAAGCATCCTCCCGCAACCGATTCGTGCTAACCGACCCCACATTCGAGGTAAACAAGAAATACTCCCCTTCCTCCGCTATCCCGTGACTGGCTACATAAAACACAAACACATCCTCCGGACTGATGCCCCGCATCCCTTCCAACGCCGCCTTGATGCTCTCTTTTGTCGTCTCTTCCTTCGTCGTCAAAAGCCTTACTTCTATCTTCTCAAATAATTCCTTCGCCGATTCCTTCAATACCTCCACAAACAGCTTCGCATCCGCTACCGCATATTGCAACTCCAACTTCGGATTCTTGAACTCATTTATCCCAATCGCCAAGACATACATCTTCGGCTTTTTTATGCCCAGATTCGCTGCCACCGTATGCATTGCCGCATTGCTTTGCATCGTATTATCCGCATTAAACGCCACGGCTTTGATGACATTCTCTCCATTGACCAGCTTGATGCGATAGCTTCGCGTTTGAGTTTTATCCTGACTTTTCTTTTTCAACCCACGCGCGCCGTCGACTAATACGGCCGTCTCGTTTAGGTATAGTCTCACATCGCCGATGCCGCCGCCTTGGTCGGTAAGTTTTACCGTGATGTCGATTTCTTCCTGTTGCGAACTTATTGGCGCGTTCAGAATTTCCACCTGCGGCGGAAGTTTGATGTCGGCTAAGGTTTTGAAGTCTTTAAGGGCTTGTCCGCTTAAGGCTAATTTGACAAGGTCGGGGCGGAAGAAGGTTTCGCGGTAGTTTTCAATGCCATAGACACGATTGCCAATGCGGACATTAAGATATTTGTCGCCGTTTGCAGAAGCGTCGTAGTAACCTTCGGGCGTGATGGTTACCCATTCGCCGTTATAGAAATATGTAAACTTTGCTACAGTATTGCCATTTTGAGGATTTAAAAATATAATTTCTCTATTCCCAACTTCTGCAGCTATAAGTCTTCCACTTGAAGAAAAGTTCAAAAAATTAATTGGAAAATTGGTTGCTTGCGCGTTTATGATTTCATTTCCATCAGCAATTCTTAGCAATTTAATTGATCCTTTTTTTGTTCCATAACAAATAAATTTACCATCGGAAGAAAATGCGACAGACTTGATTGGATCAACATCTTCTACCTTCCACATTAAATTGCCTGTTTCTGTTTCCCAAAGTTTTATCGTTTTATCGTGGCTTCCAGACACAATATATTTTCCATCAGTTGAAAAAGACAAAGATTCAATATCTTCTTTATGAGCTTTTATTGTTGTGATAATTTTTTGTGCAAATAAATTCATAATTTTAATCTTTAAATATGGAGGTCCGCTTGACCAAGCCGCATACTTTCCATTCTGAGAGATAATTAAATTTTTGACAGCACTACTGTCTTCTATTATTTCTATCTGTTGGCCATTTTTAACATCCAATAATATAACACTGCTATAATCATGACTAATAATATATTTGCCGTCATTTAAAAATTCTACGAATTCGCCCCAATCATCGTTTAGCTTATACTTGTGTAAAAGATTCGCTGTAGCAACATCCCAAATTTTAATCCAACTATCACTTTTCAAAAGCGACACGCTATCGGGAGATCTTGTGACAAGCAATTTGCTATCGGAAGAAAAAGCAAACGCTGTTATCTCATTCTGAAAACCAACAATTTTTTTTATTTCTTTTCCAGTCGACATTTCGATTAAAGAGATTCCGTATTTTGCTCCATCGGTATCATTGTCAAGGTATGCAAAACCAATCGCCGCATATTTGTTGTCAGGAGATAACTTCACTCTATTAACCCAGCCAAAATTTCCTTTAAAGCGTTTTACTTCTTTTCCATTTACAGTTTCATATAATGTTATGGTATTTGCTTCGCTTGTAGCGGCAATATATTTGCCGTCTGGGGAAAAAGCTACAATCGAGCTATAAGGTTGTTGAATTGTCAGAATATTTTCTTTTTTTTCTATATCCCAAATTTTTATTGAATTAAAACTTCCAGCCACGACAATTTTGTTATCAGGAGAAAAAGCTACTGAAAATATCGACTCATTATTTTCTTCAAAGGAATGGACTAGTTGACCTGTTGACACCTCCCAGATTTTTACTTTTTTATCAAAACCGCCGCTAACTAAATATTTTCCATCTGAGGAAAAATCAATACTCGTAATATGTTCATCATGACCTTGCAAAATCTTTTTCTTGCCAGTGAACGGTTCTAAAATAGCAATTTTATTTACCCAGGCTTTTGTAGCTATACAAGAGCCATCTGGCGAAAACTTAACAAACGAAAAAAATTCCGAGGGAAATGTTTTAATTTCTTTCCTTGTGTTTAAATCCCACAATTTTATTGTTGCGTCAGAACTAGAAGATGCTAAATATCTTCCATCAGGGGAAAAAGATATAGAGTTGACTTCTCTGCTATGCCCGGTCAGAGTCATATATTCTAATCCTGTTTCAATTTCGAAGATTTTTATTGTATTATCAGAACTGGCTGAAGCAATGTATCTGCTGTCGGGAGAAAATAATATGGAATTAATTTTATCTGAATGCCCTAAAATTGTTCTTATTTCTCGTCCTGTCAGAATATCCCACAACTTAATCGTTCTATCTTCGCTTCCCGTTGCAATATATTTTCCATCTTTCGAAAATGATATTGAAGTTATTTCTTTATGATGCCCAAACTGAACATAAACTTCGGGCTTACTCTGAGCCATTGCTTTAACCGTTAGAAAAATAATTGATAATACTGCCAATAAAATTTTTGTATTGTTTTTCATTTTCATTTCTCTCTCCTTTTTTGTTAATTCTTTTTTATGTTATTCAAATAAGTTTTTTTTGCCTTAATCTCCATCTTTCTTCTTTATTATCTCTATATCTTTCCTCTCCCTTTTCTCCCTGTCCTCTGTGGTTACCTTCTTTATCTCTCTGTTTTCTTTGTGTCCTCTGTAGTTTCATTTGAAAGAAAAAAGCGAACTGCCAGAAAATTTGCTATAAATAATAATTGTTCTCAACCATTTTTAATAAAGAACTATATATTTATGCAAATAATTAAAATTTTTTAGATAAACATTTTATAATAAATTATAGTTCATTTTTTTATTTTATTTAAATATTTTACATACTCAATTAAAAAATTGTCTCTAAAGATTGTTAACTCAACTTAATAGTATTACTTAATTATTGCTTAGTATAGAATTAAGACTTTGAATTGAACATTTGGGATACTAAATAAAGATTAACCGGGTTAATTTTTGAAAAGATACGTAAAATTAGAAAAAAGACATAATTTTTACGATAATGTTATTGTTATTAAATTTAATAAACTTTCTACTCTATCCACTTTGCAATTGTATTAATCAAAGTATCTTTTGAAATTGGCTTAGCGATATAATCGACAAAGCCTCTTTCTAAACATTTTTCTCTATCGCCCGACATAGCATAAGCTGTTTGCGCGACTATATACATTTCAGGCTTTTTATTTAATATTGCTTTTGCCGCTTCAAATCCATTCATACCAGGCATTCTTAAATCCATTAAAATCAATTTAATATCCGATTCTTTCTCAAAAATATCGATCGCCTCTTTTCCATTTTTTGCCCAATAAATATTTAAATTTAGATCCTTTAAAGCTTCGCGATAATATTCGTTATTTATTTCGTTATCCTCTACGATAAGAATTTTTTGTCCTTCGAATTTCCTCTTATTTTCATTAACTATTCTTCTATTCTTATTATTTTCAACTTTAACTAATGGAATATAAAATTTAAACTCGCTTCCTTTTCCTTCTTCAGATTCAACCCAAATTTTTCCTCCTAATTTTTCAACAATACCTTTAGAAATTGCTAGCCCCAATC
>Ga0308395_1001571_pt1 | contig 14574 bp, 14 predicted proteins | sample Hotspr20SampleP4_FD_202097 | JGI IMG/M metagenome (GOLD analysis project Ga0308395, IMG submission 202097) | Hot spring phototrophic mat microbial communities from Mushroom Spring, Yellowstone National Park, Wyoming, United States - 20050930_P4 ...
GACCGATATCGAGTTGTGTTTCAGGATACAAACGTAACAATGCGGCAGCAAGTATATGTGCACAAGAATGGCGAAGCTCTTGAAGAGGAGTCATGCGTTTAGCTTCCATCACGTTAGTTTTTAGTGATCAACAGATTCGTTTTCCAGAGTTACTTTTGAGTTAGAATCGTTACGGCGAATTGATACAGGTTCAGTTAGTGGCAGCTGCAAACGTGAAGTGTATTATTTGTACTGTGGAGGGATTTTACTGACAAGTTGTTTGAGTTCGTCGATTTTATCGCGCCGGGCTACCAGTAGGGCGTCGGCTGCTTCAACGATAATCAGATTATCTACACCTACGGTGGCGATAAGTCTACCTTGAGATGCAGCTATCGTGTTTGTGGTTTCTTGCAGTAGGCAATTTCCCACAACGGTATTTTTACAAGCATCCTGACCGAGGTGCCGGGATAACGCGTCCCAAGTGCCGAGATCGTCCCACGCAAACGAGGCCCTAATAGTAAAGACGGAAGCAGCATTTTCACAGATTGCGTAGTCGACGGAAATTTTAGGCAGTTGGGAAAAGTAACGTTGGAGATATTCTTGTTGATGTGCTGTGTCTTTTGGAAAATGTTCGATGAAACTTGCTATTGCAGGTTGTTGACGTTGTGATTCCCGCAAAAAAGTTCCTGCTTGCCAGGCAAAAATGCCTGCATTCCAAAGGTAGCGACGAGAACTACAGAAAAGCTGAGCGTGCTTGAGGTCTGGTTTTTCGATAAATTTGTCGATCACGAAAGTATTTTCATCAAGTTGTCTTCCTAATTCCAGGTAGCCGTAATTTGTGCAGGGATATGTTGGAGGGATTCCAATAGTATGGATGCCGTCGTAGACGGAAGCGTTTTTCAAGAGGTGTTGGATGTCCTTTGCATATTTTTCCTGTGGGTGTATCAAGGAATCAGCCGGCGTTAATATGACAATTCTTTCTGGACCGCCGTCTCGAAGAGCAATAGCTGTTGCAAGAGCTGCAGCAGATGCAGTGTCGCGCTTGGCTGGCTCACAGAGAATACACTCAGGAGGCAGACGAGGACAGTGTTTTCTTATTGATTCCATTTGCTGATGGTTGGTCAGAATACGGATTTGAGCGCTGGGTAGAGAAAGTGAGAGCAATTCATATGTCTCTTCCAGTAGTGTCTTATCTGTGAATAGTCTCAGAAGGTGTTTGGGAAGACACGTGCGACTCCATGGCCAAAAGCGTTCACCGCTGCCTCCTGCTAGGATGAATACTAAGACCGAATGATCTGGCGCACGGGAAATCTGAACAACTGAGTCGTTCATGAGAACTTGCTTTGACCGCTGCCTTTGTTTTGAGTTACCTTAGCTAATGTTTGTTAGCTCCCCTGGATACTCTCCAAAGTGGCCAAGAACCACAACCTTTCTCTTTACTTTTCTGATGGTTACTGTGTCTGTAGCACAGGAAGTGTTCGATGCCGAGAGTATTTTATTGAATTTACGAAATAATCTCAGCATGCAATTCTTCGAACTCGAGGGAGTCATACGGCACAAAAAGAACTTCTATCCCATCACTCTTAAAACAGGACCAAATCAGATGGAATACCATTTTTCAGGACATGAGCCGAAGGTGCGAATTATTTTTACGACACCTTTTTCGCAAGTGTGGATACGCTCGGAACGGGAGGATCAGTGGAAAATGCTTCCCGAGGAGGGTTGGGATTATCGGGTTTTGGGTACTGATGTAACTTACCGAGACTTAGCCTTAGACTTCCTGAACTGGCGACCGGTTTATCTCTTAGGTAAGGGATCAGCAAAGACACTCCCTGCGTACGTCCTGGAAGCATGGAATTCTTCCGCTCGTCCTAGCGGGATCGAAAAAGTCAAATTCTGGGTTAGCTGTGAGCATTTCGTTCTGGTGCAAGCTGAAGCTTACAATTCTGACGGAGAAGTAGTCAGGCGACTTGATGTAAACGGTGTACAGCGAATTGGTGACTTTTGGACAATAAAAGAAATGTGCATCGCAGAAATGATTCCTAAAAGAAACCTGTCGCGCTCTCGAACTTTTATTGAAATCAACAGCGGTAAGCAGATACTTAGTAGATGAAGTTGAGTGCGCAGATAGGTATCAAAAATTTTGCGTTCGACTTACATTGTCACTCTAAGTATTCCTATGACTCTCGGGCAGAGCTTACAGAGATGATCCAAGCTGCCAAAGCTAAAGGCTTGAGTGGTTTTGCGCTCACCGATCATGATAGTTCGCAGGGTTGTGATGCACTAGAAGCACAAGGATTGTTGGATCCATCTGGAAATGCAGTTGATGGTTTTTTGATTATTCCTGGACAAGAAATCACCACGGCCCAGGGGCATTTACTTGCTTTTGGTGTCAGGTTGCCCAACATGAAAGGAATCAACGCAGCTGAGGCAATCAAAATAGTACACGAACTAGGTGGTTTGGCGGTAGCTCCTCACCCGTACGATGCATTTCGTTTGGGTATACGACGAAAACACCTTGATCACCTTGCTGTGGATGGGATTGAAGTCTTCAATGCTGCAAGCACTTTACGGAGGTTCAACCGATGGGCACGCAGATACGCCGAATCGCGAGGATTGCCGATGATTGCCGCAAGTGACGCTCACACGTGTGAAGCGATAGGTACTGCAAGAACGATTTTTCGATTAGAGAAGTTGACGCTGGAAAATGTGCTCAGAGCTATAAGAGCTGGTTCAGGCATGCTCGAAGAAAAATACTTATCCACTAGTGCAGCAATAAAAAAAACCCTAGGGAACTGGATGAGATTACGAAAAAAAAATAACCCGACACAGATTCATTCCTAGGAAGATGGGATTGATTCGCAGCAACTTTATTGGTGCTATGTTTATTGTGGATCAGCTTTTTCAGCGTCTTCTTGTAGTTTTGCTCCTAGTAGAATTAACTGAATTCGCATTTGTTTTCACCGACTAAAGTCCTTATTTGCCTAACGCATTTACCGTTGACCGCATGGCTGGATGTCGGGCAAGTTGTGGTCATGATGGCCAAAAAACGTAGCCGTAAAAAAGATACTACCACTCTTGATACTAGGCCCCCAACAAACGTTGTTCGTAGGCACACTATTTCCATATTAGTACAAAACAAATTTGGCACACTTTCACGAGTAGCTGGGTTGTTTTCGGGAAGGGGCTTCAATATTCAGACGCTCAATGTCGCGCCTACACAGAATCCTCGTATCTCGCACATGACGGTGACTCTCAGCGGGGATAATTCACTTGATCAAGCTATCAAACAAATTTCGAAGCTTGTGGAGGTTCTCGAGGTAATTGATTTGCAAGAAGGTGACCACACAGAACGTGAGCTTATGTTGGTCAAAGTAAGGTGTGATGTCAAAAGTCGCCCCGAAATTATGCAATATTGTGAGATCTTTCGTGGAAAAATTATTGACGCACAACATCGTTCTCTGACAATTGAGCTAACAGGCAGTCCTGAAAAGTTAGAAAAGTTTCTTGAGTTACTTTCCCCTCATAAAATTCTAGAACTTGTTAGAAGTGGACCACTTGCTTTACGACGCTCTGATCAACCAGCTACCGCACATCAACGGCACGGTTTCTCATCTCAATACGACACAGTCAACGAATAGTAATATTTTGGTTGATTCAGATAAAGCTATGCGTCTTGTCCCCTAACATTAAAAAGCGTTTTTCGGCAGGCAGTGACTGCGGAAAATGCACATTCCAAAAGTACACGGGTCATTTCTGGTTCGTAGCCGATTGAAGGACAGTACCATAAGTGCCGTCCCTTCACGAAGTGCCCCCGGGGATTGTAAATCCGGTTAGCGGGTAGTTGAGGATCAACTTTTTCTGTTATTCCCAGCATTACTGGGATGTCTTCATAGGCATGTAATCCATTTGCTACGAAAAAAGGAACAACAACGACATATCTGCGAGATGTAAAATTATGCCAGTTGGAGATGAAGGGCTGCATTTCCATGAATGCAGGATGGCATTCTGCGAAAATATTTTTTTTCGTAACAACTTCTACCAATCGCAGCAAAGTAGTAGCAGTGTTTTCGTGCCTCTCAGTGCCATGACCCACGACAATCAGTGCCAGCTCTTTTGGATCTAGCATACAAACAGTGGAGATTTTTTGGGCTCTTCGGATTAAAACGTCTGCCAGTTTTAGCGAGGTACCTGGAACTGCAGCGTAAAGAATTTCTTTTCCAGCTATGATTGTAATAGGCGGATTAATCCCCAAAGCTTCAGGGATGACTTTCTGAGAAAAATACCCTTCCGCCAAAAAAAGGGGCAAGATGATTACTTGTTTGATTTCAGGAAGAGAAAGCGTTTGTTCAAACACCTCCCTAACAAATGGCTGTTGTTTCCAAAAACCGCATGCGACATGACCAAAGATACCCGTTCTTCGGATGCGTTGTGTGTGTCGGAATGCGGGAAGCGCCGAATATCTGTTTTGGCTTGCACCATGCGCAACAACTAACAGCGCAGTGTCAGTTAGTTTTCCTACGGACATTAACCTGATTTATCTTCTGCAAATTCAAGTAGAGCATGTAGAGGGATAATTTTTGTGGTCAGTTCATGTGTGGCTTCGAGAATTACAGGCGGTGCTACGCCAGCTTTGTAAGCTTCAAGCCAGCGCAAAGCACAGACACACCACCGATCGTTTGGCTTTAGTCCAGGAAAACGATATTCTGGCCTTGGGGTGATGAGATCATTGCCTTGTTCAAAGGAAAACTTTAGAAAGTCCTGCGTCATCCTGGCACAAACTAGGTGTTTTCCGTGATCAGATTCATCTGTGTTACAGCAACCATCGCGAAAATATCCAGTAATTGGATCGAACGAACAAGGTTGTAGTGGTCCCCCTAAGACATTTTTTGCAGCAAAAGGCATCATACCTAGAATTTTAATGAGTTAAATTTTTTGGCAAATTCCTTTTACTATTCTGTAGCCCTAAACCAATCCAATTTAGTTGAAGTACGAATGGAAGATAATAGTCGATGCAGTTGGTTTGAAAATTCACCCTGGGTCGAGCTCATCGACATTACGCAACGGTTGGAGGTAGAGAGGATTTTTCCCGGCCTTCGCAGAGTTGCTTTGGACTTAGGAGCTGGAGATGGTGGGTTTGCCTTGGCTTACGCACTACGATATCCGGATACAGGAATTCTAGCAGTAGAGCGACTGCTGGGAAGAGCTAGGAAAATTGCAAGAGGTGTATCGCGTTTAGGGTTGCAGAATGTTCGTGTTTTGCGTTTGGAATCTTTCTACACTGTAAAGTATCTTCTACCGCCGGAATCTGTGGATGAAATTCACATTATGCATCCAGACCCATGGCCGAAAAGACGACATCACAAGTACCGGATTTTTTCTGAGGAATTTTTACAGTGTTGTTACAATGTTCTACGACCTAAGGGATTTATACGTCTTACAACGGATCACACTGGTTTCCTTGCGCATGCTTTGCGAGAGGCAGCTCGTTGTGAGGGTTTAGTAATGACACCTTGGGTTCCTGATGAAAACTACCCGCAATCTGATTTTGAGCGAAATTTTCGTAAAAACCTCAAATTAGTGTTTCGGCAACAGTGGAAAAAAATCTCATAACTCAATCAACACTTACGTCAATGGGCTTACCTGCCGGATCTTTTAAGGCGCTCTGGAGCTTTTTCTGCTCTACGACATTCGCGCTAGAACTGCTGTTTTTTTTCGTTACGCTGCCAAGCAGTAGAGCAGAACAGAATTTATCTACCAACCCCAAGTGGAATCACGCTCCTAGGGGAGAGGCCGTATTAATTGTCAAAGACAACACAGGCTTGGTATCTAAGCGAATCGAGGGTATCAGAACAGTTAAAGTAAGTCCACAAGGCAAAATCGTTGTGATCTATAGAGACGGAGTTGCCGCACTTGCTCCCGAGTTAGTGCCAGAAAATTTTTTACGTGGATGGAACATCAGTATCGATGAAATACGCAAAAAACAACAAGAATCACAAGTTGTGCGTGCTTCACGTGCAACAATCCGTTCGGCACGTCTTCCCTATCTATTCCCTTGGATATGGATACCTGCACCGGATTTCTACTTTAATGAGAACAACCCCAGGCGTATAGCGTTTGATTTTCATACACTCCCTTGGACCCAAGAAGATGCGAAAGTGATGGAATCTTTTTCCCAAAGCATTACAGCATTTCAGTTACAAGATCCCTCGGTACAGCCTTGGTGGGCTCTAAACGACCAAGAACGTCACTATGTGCGGTTATCCACTGAGAAGGTTTTACTGTGGGATTCTGGTTCGGATGAGAGAATTCCTGCAAATCACTTTTCGCGTTTGCAAGAGCAGCAGTCGGAGGGTTGGATACAGGAGCCATTACCTAAAGTAGAAGATTTTGAGGTGTGGAGAGATGTATGGTCGGAGTTTCCATTGGTAGAAATCACAGACCTTCTGGAAAGGCCAGAGCAATTTCGGGATCGAACAGTGCGTGTACGAGGTCGTATCGGAAACATTAACTGGAAAAAGGGTTTGGAATTTTTTGATTTATCGGATGGTGTGAGAAATTTTCGTGTCATGTTTACGAGTCTTTTACAAGCTGCCGCCACAGAAAGAGTGTTGGAAGAACGCTTGCAACAGCTTCGCTCTCTTCCATCAGACTTTAGTCGAGATGTTACTGCAGTGGGTGAGATAGGAGTGGAGCAGGGAGGTAGAGTATTCTTAGATCTGATTGATTTTACCTTCTAAATCAACTGGCAGTAAGCCGATTGTAGAATTTTGATTTCATGGATGTATTCTCTAGGCGGTGAAATCTGCTGAGATGATGCTTTTTCGTTCTAAGAGTACATTCGACAGCATTTTTCAGCAGTTCTAGACTATTGTGATATTTTTCATGTAATTGAAATGAAGCGACAAGATTACTCCGACAGGAAACCAGATAGGCAACTGGAACAAAAGATTCTTCAACTGCTTTCCGAAAAAAGGTACACGCCTCAGAAACTCTCCGGTCTGTCTGCATTACTTGGCTTATCAGCAAAAGACTCTCTCTTTCTTGCTGGCACCTTGCGCAGGTTAGAACGAGAAGGAAAAATCGTTCGCATCAAGAAAAACCGCTACGTTATACCCTCCGATGCAGGTTTGGTAGTGGGACAGATTCGCTTTAACAGGCGTGGCGACGGTATCGTTTACCCTGACAATCTAGAGCTTCCACAAATCAGAATTCCACCAGGTGCAAGTGGTGTAGCTCTGCATGACGACAAAGTGCTTGTCAGGATAGATTCCGACCCATCTTGGAACAAACATGCCAGCAAACCAACAGGTACTGTGATTAGGGTGTTAGAGAGGGCGCGTAAAAAAATTGTTGGATCTGTTATTCGCAGTAAACACACGGTTTATGTTGCGCCTGATGATCCGCGTATTCCTGTCGACATCGCTATTTCCCCGGCGCAGGTAAAGAACGTACCCCAAGGACATAAAGTAGTTGTAGAATTGATGGATTGGAAATCCCGTCACATGAGTCCAGAAGGACGCCTTGTGGAGGTTTTGGGGAAACCTGCAGATCACGATGTGGATATGCGCTGTATCTTGCTTCATTACCAATTGCCGGAGAGTTTTCCGAGGGCAGTGCAACGCGAGGCGAGCAATTTTCCAAACCAGATAACCGAGGAAGACTTGCGTGGCAGAGTTGATTGCCGAAACCACTGCGTCGTGACTATCGATCCAGATGATGCAAAGGACTACGATGATGCGATTTGTGTAGAAACCCTCTCAGAGGGACTTTTTCGTATCTGGGTGCATATTGCTGACGTGTCGCACTATGTAAAAGCAGAGAGTCAGATTGATCGGGAAGCGCTTCGTCGTGGAAATTCCACTTACCTCGTAGACAGAGTAATACCGATGTTGCCCGAACAACTGAGCAATCAGCTCTGCTCTCTGAAACCGAATGTGGATCGATTGACAAAATGTGTTGAATTCATCATTGATGATTCTCCTCGTGTTCGAGATGTAAAATTCTACTCGGCTGTTATTTGTTCTCGCGCACGCCTGACTTATCAGCAAGCCACTGAAATCCTTCGGCAAAAGAGGTCAACGGATAAAGTCGCAAAAATGTTACACGAAGCACACCGAATAGCTCAGATTTTACGTAAGAAGCGGTTTGAGCAGGGGTCCCTGAATATTGAATTACCTGAGCCCAAGATACGTATTGATTCGCAAGGGAGAGTTATTTCTGTCGAACGAGTTGATCATGATGAGTCTCATCAACTCATTGAGGAGTTGATGCTGCTGACCAATCAATACGTAGCTAGAAAACTACGCCATTCGCAAATACCGACTATCTATCGTGTGCATGAACCTCCTGATCAAGAGAAACTCGAAGAGCTACAATTGTTGATGCAAGCACACAATATTCCCTGTGGAGATCTATCTCTGCCGGGGGCTTTGTCACGTCTACTCACAAAATTATCACAACACCCTGCGGCTGCAGCACTGAAGATCGCTGTATTGCGTTCAATGAAACGCGCAAAATACAGTAACAAACCTCTAGGCCACTTCGGCTTGGCTTTTGCGGACTACACTCATTTCACCTCTCCTATCCGCAGGTATGCTGATCTTTTGGTGCACAGAGCTCTCTTTGGAAAAAAAACCGATTTACCCAACTCCACTCGTCTGGTTCAAATTTCTATCCACATTTCAGCAACCGAGAGAAACTCTTTAGATGCAGAACGCGACAGTCGAGACCTGAAAATGCTTTCGTTCTTTGAATCCCAAATCACAACTCGTCGCCCACAACTCTACGAGGCATTTATCAGCGAAATCTATAATTTTGGATTCTGTATCGAAATCCCCTCCTTGGTTTACTCCGGCTATGTGAGCGTATCTTCGTTAGAAGACGACCTTTACCGGTTTAATCCCGCTACAGTTAGTCTGGTGGGAAGAAAAAGAAAACGCACATTTCGACTAGGGCAGAAAGTACGAGTGCGTGTACTAAAAGTAGACAGATTCAAAAAACTGGTTGAATTTACAATTGTTGACTACGAAGCATAGTACCACGTTTCCTGAGCTAGGTTTTTCAACAAAAAAAGCCCACCTTGTTGGGTGGGCTTGTTAAGCAGACCCTTAGTTTGTGTTAAATAGCTTTTTCTCCGCGTTCGTCGGTGCGAATACGAATCGCTTCCTCCAATGAGCTGACAAAAATTTTACCGTCACCGATTTTACCTGTCTTCGCACTCTTGAGTATGGCTTCGACGGCTTTATCGAGCATCGCATCGGTGACCACAATTTCCAGTTTCAGCTTTGGTAGGAAGTCTACGGTGTATTCAGAACCACGGTAAATTTCGGTGTGGCCCTTCTGGCGTCCAAATCCTTTTACTTCGGTGACCGTAAGGCCCTCTACACCGACGGCAGCTAGTGCCTCTTTGACTTCTTCTAGTTTGAAGGGTTTGATGATAGCTTCAATTTTTTTCATGTTGTTTCCTCAGTCATTATTTGATTTTTTTTCAGCGGTTGTTAGAGCCTAATGCTTGCATAGTTAGTATTGCTTTTTTTCTTATGCAAGACCACATCAATGTGAATTCTGCATTTTTCATAAATTCTCAGCTACGCGTTGCAGGTTGAAAGTTTGGATAGGCCTCTTGGCCGTGTTCGCCGATATCAAGCCCCTCGTTTTCTTCTTGCTCGCTGACACGGATTCCCAGCGTGATCTTGAGCAAGAAGAACACGATCAGAGAGAAGAGAAAAGCTGCACCTGCTACAGCTAGTACTCCGATGAACTGACCTATCAAAGTGTAGTTTTTATCGCTCGTGTTGAAGATAGCACAGGCCAGTATGCCCCAAACACCGCATGTGCCGTGCACTGAAATTGCACCAACGGGGTCATCTACTTTGAGTCTATCGAGGATGATAACAGACAGAACCACTAAGATTCCGGCTATGATTCCGATGGGTAAGGCGCCGCTTATGGGATCGACTATATCAGCATTTGCGGTAATGCCCACCAAACCGGCTAGAATGCCATTGAGAGTCATCGAAAGATCAGGTTTTCGTAGAAGCAACCATGAGGAAAATGCGGCAGCTAAACCACCCGTTGCGGCAGCTAGTGTGGTTGTTACGAAGACAAGTCCTACGGCTCCTGGTTCTGCAGAGAGAACAGAGCCGCCGTTGAATCCGTACCAACCAAGCCACAGCAGCAAGGCGCCGATGGTTGCAAGTGGCATACTATGTCCGGGTATGGGTTTTACTTTGCCATCTGCTGTATATTTACCTTTGCGCGGACCTAGAAGGAGTACGCAAGCAAGGGCAGCAAATCCTCCAAAAGCATGTACCATAGCAGAACCGGCAAAATCCTTAAAGCCCTCGCCATTGTTAAGGGATCCCATCCAACCGCCACCCCAGTGCCATGAACCAACTACGGGGTAAGCAAAAGCAACTAGTAAAGTAGCGTAAATCATGAAACTGCTTAGCTTGACCCTCTCGGCAACAGCTCCCGATACTATCGTAGCCGCTGTTGCAGCAAACATTGCCTGGAACAGAAAGTCGCCATAACCTGTCATGCACAGGGCAACGCCACCATATCCAAACGTGTTATCTACATTTCCAGGACCCAAGGGCCCACCCAGCTTAAACCAGCCGTTAAAGTCGCCCGGGTAGTGGGTGTTAAAACCTACTAATGCGTAGGTCACTAACCCTATTGAGATGATAAAGACATTTTTGAACAATACGTTTACTGTGTTTTTGGACTGCGTTAGCCCTGACTCCAATGTGGCGAAGCCTAGGTGCATTAGAAAGACCAGGGCTGCCGCTAGTACCGTCCAGAGCATGCTTGTGACGAAAAAGGGATAGGCGTAGGCAAATTCGCCTTGGCCTTTGAGGAGCTCAAGGTAGGCTTTTGCCTTCTCCAGATTCTTCTTTTCGTCTTCATCGGTACTAGCTTCGTATTTTGCTTCCAGCTGCGCCAATGTTTCTTCCACCTGCTCAGCGCTGGGGAAGAGGGCACTGGCAGTAGCTTTTTCTTGAGTTTCGTCTTTCTGTTGTACTTGCAGTGTTGCTTGTAGCGTAGTTTCTTCTTCTTCGGCTCGAAGAGAGGAACCAAGTGTTACGCCACACAACAACATTGCAACAATTGAGATATAGGCTGTGTTTTTCATAACTATTCGCATAACGTTTTGTTGTTTTAGCAAGTTGTGTGCCAGTTTTGTAAAAAAGTTACAATTCTTTTTTTATTAGAGCCTTAAAAATTTTGAGTCTACGAAAACAGCTGACTTTGAATTTCGGATTTGTATAAAAATTCAAAAAATAGTGTCTATTATTAGACAGATCATTTGAGAAAAGTACCCATAAGCACCATAAGATGCTCATTTGAATTAGCATACGCCGTTAGTTCGTTCACTGAATGTTCGATTCGAGCGATAAGGGTGTAAAGTTTCGGTTTTTGAAATTTCCGCTTTGTGATCTCAGAAAGTAGATAACCGAACCTCAAGTTTACTCAAGCTACGAACGAAGCGGAAAGTAGAGCTTAAAAAGTGGGAAGTTGCAGCCCGCCGGTGAGGGAAGTCATTTTCTGTTGGGCGTGTTTCTTAGCGGCATCCAGTGCAGAGTTAACGGCACATAGAATGAGATCGGAGAGTAACTCAGGGTCAGCTTCTTTAAGTAGATCGGCAGAGATGGTGAGGGATTTAAGGTGATTGTCTCCTGTGGTAATTGCAATGACAGCCCCTCCTCCTGCAGAGCCCTCAAACGTCATTGCCTTTAGCTCTTCTTGCACTTTTGTGAGTTCGGCTTGCATTTTCTGAGCCTGTTTTAGGAGTCTGTGGATATCCATAGAAGCAAATTAGCAGCAGACTCACTTAAAAAGGTAGAAAAAATGACTTAATTCAACTTGAATCTAAGAAAAACAGGGTGGAAACAGGAGGCTGCTTAAGCTAAGCAAGTAGCGTGGTTTGCAAGCAGATTTGTGGAGTGCTGGCAGTTTTGGTGTTTTCCCCGACGTTGGTAGTTGCTCTGGAAATATTTCCCCTAAGTGAAGTACGTCCGGGTTTACGTGGCGAGACTTGGACTGTGTTAAGTGGCAGAGAGGTCGTGCGGCTGGAGACGGAAATTGTGGGCATCGCAGAAAATTGGGTCGCCCCTGGCAAACATCTCATCATCGGACGTCTGGTAGATTCCCGAGTTGCCTTAAGCGGTCCCGTCCATGGTATGAGTGGAAGCCCTTTGTTTGTGGATGGGCGCCTTGTTGGGGCTTTGTCCCGCAGGTTAGGATTATTTGAAAAGGACAACCAGTGTGGTTTCACACCCATAGAGGATATGCTTGAGGTGTGGCAGACCACACAGCCCACTTCCTATGCTGGTGTTGGTGCAAAAGACAGTCTGACGAAGTCACCCTCAGCATTACCTACTAGGCTTACAGACTTCGACTCTGCGCGGAGAATTCTCCGTGTGGAAGGGGGAGAACTTCTGCTGCCGCTGGCTTCGGGACTGCGAGAAGGTTGGTGGTTGGACTTTGCGCGAAGGCTTTGGCAGGGTACAGGGGTGTTTTTGCTAGCGGCGGGAGCTGGGGCCAGCGGAAATGCTGAAGCTACGGGCACGTCGCTAGAGCCGGGGGCCCCAGTATCGTTTGCGCTTGCCACAGGAGATATGGTGCTGGCTGCAACGGGCACTGTCACTTGGCGTGATGGTGATAAATTATTAGCTCTTGGCCATCCCTTCCTAGGGCTTGGGGAAGTTAGCTTACCTTTATGTGAGGCCGAGGTGGTGACAGTTATACCTAGCTACATGATGCCATTCAAGCTGGCCAACACTCGTAGAGAAGCAGGCGTAATGGTTAGGGACGGCATTTCAGCAGTAACGGGGGAGTTGGGGAAGAAAGCTGATTTACCGAAGTACACTATCTCAGTGAGGTATGCCGATCGAGAGACACGTTGGAGCGGTCGATTCTTTGGACACCGCCGTTTTGCCCCAGTTGTGATGACGACACTTGCTCTTCGTGCATTGAGTGCTCGGGAGGATTTACCACAGGAGGTATTTTTCAAGCAGCAAGGAAAGGTGGTTTTTCGCTCTACTGATTCTACACGACCCCATCGGGAGTTTGTCTTGAACCTGAACAACAGTGGTAGTGGCGACGCCCAGGCATGGATGGATTCCTTAATGGAGATGATTTCCCACTTAGAGACTGTGCTGTCCCAGGGCTTTTTTGAGCTAGAGCTTGCCTCGTTTGAATGGAGCGTAGACGTGTCAGAAGGAGAAAAACTATTGCTGATTTCTGGCCTCGAGTTAATAACGCCGCGAGTAATCGCTGGCGATCAAGTGAGCGTGCGGGTGCTTTTACAAGACAAATATGGAAAAAAGCAGGAATGCAAAGTCTCGCTGCAGATACCCCACGATCTCTCTAAAGGCGAGGTATTGACGTTACGAGCTCTCAGCGCAAGGGAACTGGATCGTCGGAGTTATGGAAATACACCAACTGCTGCAGGAAAATCTGTAGAAGCTTCTCGAAGGCCCAAACAAGGTGCTTACCAAGCACAGTCTGCCGAAGAGGTTTTTTCCAGTCTGAACAAACTTGGTAGTGCTGATGAGTTGGCTGTGGTTTTAATTCGTTCCAAAAGGAGTTTGCGCTACGGCACGGAAATCCTGGAGGGGTTGCCGGACTCTGTCATTACTCTGTTAGCACTCGATCGGCGAGCTGAAATTGTGCAAGATTCCGTCGTAGCAGAACGACGTGTTAAACTGGAGGGTGTCCTTTGTGGTGAATTAACCACCTGTGTTGAAGTGGAAGATCAATCTGACTGGTTTTAAGTAGGAAGACAGCATGCTGTGGCATATCCTCTACAATCAAAGAGCTGGGGGACGAATTCCTCAACTGCTTCTGTTATTTGTTGCGTGGTTGCTTTTAGCGAACAAACTGACGGTGTTTGCCTTGGCGGAATCGATCATTCATCAACGTGTATCCGACTGGCTTTCGGGGCGGTTGCGGGGTGTGGCGGTTACCCAAGAAGGCATTCTCCTTCCTGGAATGGTTACAGAGACTACCGCAGAACTGGAAGAAGAAGGAGTTCAAGTAATCTGGTCGGCAGTTGATGACGGAAATGGAGGAATGATCTTAGGCACTGGCCCAGAGGGTCTGGTACTTCATGTGAAAAACACTGGAGAAGTGACTCAGCTGGCGGACTTAGAAGAGCCACATGTTTTTTCTCTCGTCATTGATGAGGATGGAGTTGTTTGGGCCGCTGCTTCTCCAGGAGGTGCGCTGTATAAGATCAGAGAAGCTGAGAAACCGATAAAGTGGTGGGAAGGACAGGTAGAATACATATGGAAAATTCTTTTAGAAGGACGAAGTCTTGTGCTTGCTACTGGCTGTCCCGCAATGCTGGTGCGGGTTACCCATCAAAATGAAGCCACAGTTCTTTGCCGAATACCAGATAACCATGTGCGGAGTATGGCACGTGGTGTTAACAATGAATATTTTCTGGGGACTTCTGGCCGCGGAATCTTGCTTTTGTGGGACGGAAACGATTTGGAACCCTTGGTAACAAGCAATAGAAAAGAAATTCGTCAGATTGAAGTTGTTGACAAAGATAGTATAATCTTTCTCTCCATTGGAGACAGGGAC
>Ga0308395_1001579_pt1 | contig 14502 bp, 10 predicted proteins | sample Hotspr20SampleP4_FD_202097 | JGI IMG/M metagenome (GOLD analysis project Ga0308395, IMG submission 202097) | Hot spring phototrophic mat microbial communities from Mushroom Spring, Yellowstone National Park, Wyoming, United States - 20050930_P4 ...
CGACGCAGGATGTGTTCCAATCCATCGATCCCCACGAATAGAATCCATCCCGCCAGGCCCAAAGCGATAATTCCCGCGTACATACGGGGATAGTCCATCCTCGACCAGGCATCCATGATAAAATACCCCAGTCCCCAGCGGGTAAAGAAGGTTTCCGCAAAGAACAGTACCGCCAAAGAGGTCCCGCTGGCCAGCCGCAAAGCGCTGAATACCCCCCCTAAGGACGCGGGGAGGAGAATGAATCGGGCCACCTCCCACCCCTTTCCTCCATGTACCGTCACCACCTCGATCTGCTCCTGGGGAAGTTCCCGTACCTCGTCCCGTACGAGAAGCACGATTTGAAAAAAGATCACCGTAGTAACGAGGGCCACTTTCGCCACATTCCCGATGCCTAGAAGAATCATGAACACGGGAAGAAAGGCGATTTTCGGTACCGGATACAGGATGTAGACCAGGGGCGTAAGGATCCGGTCGAACCGATGGGATCGGCCGAGAAGGATTCCCAGGGGCAGGGCCAGGAGTACCGAAACCACCACGGCCAGGAGGGTACGGCCGAGGCTAGCCGATAGGTGCAACAGAAGGGTCCGGGGAAACAATTGAAAAAAGAGGATCAAGGTAGGAAGGGGGGGAGGAACCAATCGGGGGGGGAACACCCAGGAGGCCCCCTGCCACAGGGCACAGAGGGCGAGAATCCCGAAACCCGCCTTTCCTAGGGGGAAAAGGAAACCCATCGAATCTTCCTAGGGCAGGTAGGATCCATCCACCACCTTTTCATAGGGGGGGATGGATGAAAGGAGCCCCTTCGAACGCATCCAGTCCGTAACATCCCTGTACTCTTCCAGCCGGGTAACGCGGGCAGGGGCAAATACCGGCAGGGTGAACTCTTTTGTCGTGGGAGGGAACTCGGCCTTTTCCAGGATCAGGGGCTTGAACCGATCCGGGTTCTTTGCCAGAGAGGCGACTCCCCGGTTGTAGCCCCGGTAGAAGGCTTTCACCAGGAGGGGTTTGGTTTGTAACGCTTTTTCGGTGAACAGGATCACCCCAGGGGTGAAGGGTAGGTTTCCCGTATCAGCCACGAGGGTAGCCCCGGACCGTAACACCAGGGAAATCATCGGTTCCGGCAGGCAGGCCGCATCGATTCTGCCCGCCAGTAGCATTTCCATCCGGGCCGGAAGCTGGGGAGAGGATACCAGCTCGATGATTCCAGTACGGATCCCCCGCTTTTCCAACATCCATTCCGTCACGTAATAGATGATGCTGTTTTCCAAAAGACCTACCTTGAGTTTCGTACCCGGGGGTGCGTTCTTCCAGGAAGAAGCGTCGGGAAACTTCGATCTAGGGGCTGCCACTAACCCGAACACTCCCTCACTGGCCGAGGTTACTTTCAACGGGAAGCCTTGAGCCACGGCATTCACGGCATTGATCAGATCGGAGACTGTTCCGTCGATGGTGCCTGCCTGTAACGCGCTTTCCCGATACATCTGATTCTTGAACAGTTCGATCTTTAGAGTTAGGTCTTCCCGCTGAAAGAAACCTTCCGCCTGGGCCACGATGATGGGAGCGATATTCACCGCAGGCATCAATCCGAGAACGAGGGTTTGGCCAGGCTCTGCCGTAAGCCTCCTAGGGGCATGGGAGAAGATCAATAGAAAAACAACGAGCAGGATTCTAGAGATGGGCTGTTTCATGAGTCTATCATACGAGACGGGGTTCTTTCTGGCAATCCATCCCTCGATGGGTATTCTTAAGGAATGATCGTCGCTTCCTCTCCGAAGGGATAAAACTTCCGGTAGAATACGCCAGGCACGAGAAATTTGATCACCTGGGGGACTACCTCTACCTTTAGGGGAGCGCTAGTGGAACGTAATTCCCCATCGATATGGTAGGAAAAGGGTTCCGTTGCGGAGATAAAGGCTCGTTTCATTTCGAAATGCTGGATGATGGGCTTTTCCTGCCGGGCAAAGCGATAGTTGATTCGGTGATGCCATCCATTCCATAGGTAGTAGAGGTCTCGGACGATATCCCATTTGTTTTGAAAATTGAACAGGTACGCGCCCATGAGGCCATTGTTGCACACCACATCGGGACAGATTTTGAACATCCGGCCGTAGTAGGGGCGGGTCCCCAGTTCGATCATGGGAGCGTCGGAAACTAGCCGGAGGATTCGAAAGGGCGTCTCCGCGTTGATCCGGGTGGCTCGAAGGACGTATCTCCCTTCCTCGAACTCGAGGAAGTAAGTGTTTCCATCCCGGAGAGGCTCAGTTAGGATCGTAAGAGCGCTGGCGATAAAGTAGTTGAAAAACCCAGGTTTCACCTCTCCGGAACGGGAAATCCGGCTATTTCGGCGCTGCAGGATCCGGACATCGAACCCCAAGCCAAACAGTTGCCCGTACTCTACCCCTTGTTCAGTTTCCGTAGCCAGTAGATCTACCGCGATAGTGTAATTCTTCTGGATGCTTTCCACAAAGGCTTCTACCTGCGCTTTCAACCGAAAGGGAATCTCGTAGGAGTCCTGTATCCCGTTTCCCGATCCGCCGCGCATCACCCCAATCGTCTTTTCCTTCCCTTTCCCTTCTTGCATCAGCACGTTGATGGCATCGTGGGCGGTGCCATCGCCTCCCCATACGATCAGGTGCTGGAGGGGGCTGTGGCAGAATTCTTTCACCACCCGGAGGAACTCGTCCCGGCTTTTCGTTTCCACAATGGAATACGGTTTGATTGGTTCCAGGAGGGTTCGGAGTTTACGGATCTGTCGGGGGGTACGGTTGGGATTGATCACGATGAGGCATCTATCCATCTACTTCTCGCCTTTCTCAGTTGCAGGATTCCCGAACCACGAGGCTGGGGGTAAGGACGATTTTTTGGGGGGGAGCGTCGGGGGAACCGATTCGTTTCAGGAGGAGCTTGACCGCTTCCTGCCCTACCAACGCCGGAGGGACCGACAGGGTGGTGAGGGGAGGAGACCAGAGGGCTGCATCCGCGATGTTGTCGAATCCGATCACGGGAAACTCCTTTCCGGGCGCTACGCGAGAGGCCCATAACCCAAGGATCACGCCAAAGGCTACCACATCGTTGTAACACACCGCGGCGGTAGGACGAGGTTCGAGCTTCAAGGCATGCTGAATGCTTTCATACCCGCCCTTGATACTGGTTTCGCAGGGCAGGTTGACGATATCTGAAAGAGGGACACCGGCTTTTTTCAGGGCGCTACGGTATCCATCGAACCGTTCCTTCCGGGTCTGGGAGGTAGGAAGCCCGCCGATAAAGGCGATCCTCCGGTGCCCTCGCTTCAGGAGAAACTCGGCAGCCATCTGGGTGCCTTTCCTGTTCTGGGCCCCCACGTAATCGGCGGAAAAACCAGGTACGTTCCGGGTGTAGAGAACGAAAGGCAGGCGAGCATCCTGCAGGATACCTAGGTCAGTTCCCTGGGTACCGATGGCAGGACAGATGAGTAAGCCGTCTACCCGATACTCCAGCATGGATTGCACAGCCTTCCGCTGACGGACCGGATCTTCGGAGGTTTTGGCCAACAGCAAGGAAAGCCCCTCCGCCTCGATCCGTTCCTCCACGCTGTTGGTCAGCTCGGTAAAGAAGGGGTTGAGAAGGTTGGGAACGATGAGACCGATGGTGAAGGAACGCTGCATCCGTAGCCGGGCGGCGGATCGGTTGTACACGTATCCCAGCTTTTTTACCGTTTCCAGCACCGCCTGCCTGGTTTTTTCCGATACCCCCGGTTTGTTCTGTAACGCCAGGGAAACGGTAGCTGTGGATACGCTTAGATGTTTGGCAATTTCGGCCAGGGTGATTTGTTTCCTTCGGCTTTCCATCCTGTACATTCAACATAGGTGTTTGCGTGGGGGATGTCAAGGCAGAGAGGAATGGCATAGCTAGGCTAATTTCACTCATTTTCTGGTCACGCTTCCGCGCGACTTAAGATCGGCCTGTGCCCGTGCCACGCCCGCCTGAAAACAAGAACTGGTGGTAATAGCAGTAAGGAACGGCTCTTGACGGGAGAAGCGAAGGATGGTACAATGAACTAAATCGATTAAGTAGCGACGATTGTTTTTAGGTGGCTGCCTCGCACTACCGATACAATCGCACTGCTTCTAAAATCAGTGAGTAAGGAGGATGGGGGTATGGTCGAGTTGGAAGAGAAACATCGATTACTGATAGAGACAGCGAGGGAGTTCAACGCTAAGGAAGCGAAGGGGTTCCTCGAAATCATGGATAGGGAAAACCGGTTCCCACAGGAACTGCCGGGAAGGCTTTCCCAGTACGGTCTTTTGGGATTGAAGTTCCCCGAGGAGTACGGCGGGGCCGGTATGGATTGCCTGGGAGCCGCCCTGGTGATCGAAGAGCTGGCGAAAGTCTCTCCCGCGATAGCCGACTTTTTCGTCTCCATCCATGCCAGTACGGGAGTGATCCTCCACTTTGGCACAGAGGAACAAAAGGCCGCGTACCTGCCGCCGGTAGCGGAGGGCAAACGGATTCCTGCCTATGCCCTGACCGAGTCGGAGGCGGGTTCGGATCTGGCGGGGATCCGCACTCTAGCCGTAAAGGAAGGGGAGGGGTATCGGCTGACAGGATCGAAGCTCTATATCACCCTGGGGGGGGTGGCCGATTTTGCCGTGGTACTGGCCATCACAAACCCCCAGGCGGAGAAGAAACATCGGGGGATGAGCCTTCTCATCGTGGAGGGGTTTCAAAAGGGGAAAGAGGAAGACTTAATGGGGCTACGTGGCCTGGCGGTGAGCGAGCTTTCCTTTCAGGACCTCCGGGTACCTGCGAAGAACCTGGTGGGAAAGGAGAACGAGGGGTTCATCCATATCATGCAGTCCCTCGATGGGGGGCGGATCGAGGTGGCGGCCCTGTCGGTAGGGCTGGCCCAGGGGGCGTTGGAGCAAGCCATCCAGTATGCCAAACAGCGTTCCCAGTTCGGCAAACCCATCTCGAGCTTCCAGGCCATCCAGTTCATGATCGCCGACATGCAGACCAAGATCGACGCGGCCCGGCAACTCACCTACTATGCGGCCCGTCTGCGGGACGCGGGGAAACCCCATTCCCGGGAAGCTTCGGAAGCGAAGCTCTTTGCCTCAGATGTGGCGATGGAGTGCGTCTCCGAAAGTCTGCAGATCCATGGGGGATACGGGTACTCGAAGGAGTTCCCCATCGAACACCTCTTTCGAGATGCCAAGATCAACCAGATCTTCGAAGGAACCAACCAGATTCAGAGGCTCGTGATCGCCCGGAATCTACTGGAGAAAACGTAAGGAGAACACTAACGCCAAGAGGAGAACACAATGGAAAAACAGCGAATCGGAAAGTACTACGAGGATTTCGTAGTGGGGGAGGAGTTCGAATCTCCCGGCCGCACCGTTACCGAAGCGGATCTAGTGATCTACGCGGGGTTATCGGGGGACTACAACCAGCTCCACACCGATGAGGAGTACTGCAAGAAAGTATCGATCTTCGGCAAACGGATCGTACACGGTCTTTTTGGACTTACCCTGGTGGAAGGACTCAAGTCCCGGCTGGGATTGTTCGAGGGCACTTCCATCGCTTCCCTCGAATGGAGGTGGAAGTTCCTGAAGCCCCTCTTCATTGGAGACACCATACGGGCTCGATGGAAGATCGCGGACAAGCGGGAAACGAAAAAGCCCGACCGGGGAATCATTACCGAGTTCGTTCAACTGGTGAATCAGAATGACGAAGTGCTGGCAGAAGGGGAACACCTGGTAATGATGCGCCGCCGGCCGCAAGGCTGAATCTTTTTAGGGGTTTCAGCCCCAGGTGCTGAGGTTCCAGGGGCATATCCCGTGAGGTAGATTTTCACAGGAAAGGTTGGGAGAAGGTATGCAGATCGCGGTCTGTATCAAACAGGTACCCGGCACCACCGAGGTGCAGATCAACCCGGACACAGGAACCCTCATGCGGGAGGGGGTGGAGGGGATCATCAATCCCTTCGATCTCTATGCCCTGGAGGAAGGAATCCGGCTGAAGGAGAAGTACGGGGGCAAAGTGACGGTACTTTCCATGGGCCCTCCGCAGGTAGAATCTTCGATCCGGGAAGCCATCAGTTACGGGGCCGATGAGGGGGTGATGATCTCGGACCCCTCCTTCGCAGGCTCCGACACGCTGGCTACTTCGGGTACTCTGGCGGCGGCACTCCGGTTTTTGGGCCCCTTCGATATCATCCTCATGGGCCGTCAGGCGATCGACGGGGACACGGGGCAGGTGGGGCCCGAGACAGCGGAGCACCTGGGAATCCCCCACGTCACCGAGGTGAAGATGATCGAGGGAATCGAGGGAAACCGCATCACCCTGAGGCGGATGATGGAACACGGGTACCTGAGGTTGCGGGGTTCCCTCCCCATCCTTCTTACGGTGGTGAAGGAGATCAACACACCCCGGCCTGCCTCTTTCAAGGGGAAACTGCGGGCTCGGCAGGTGTCCATCAAAATCCTGCAGGCGGCCGACTTGAGCCTTTCCCCTGAGATCGTGGGGTTGTCCGGCTCCCCCACCCGGGTGGTTCGGGTGTTTACCCCTCCCAAACCCTCGGGCGGAAAGGTGTTTAGCGGGGAGCCAAAAGAGGCGGTGGCTTCTCTCCTGCGGGCACTGGAGGAGGCGGGGATCCGGATGAACAGAAGTTCCCATTAAGCCACCGGAAAGCGGTTCCTCACTCGGGAGTGATTCGAAAAGGCGCCGTATGATCGCAAGGTACCGCTGATTTAATGGTTAGAGGGGCGCCCTGCCGGTATGGGGGAAGGCGCCGCGTGAATATAACTTACCGCTAAGCCTGATCATAAGTTAGTGCTGAGCCGGCAGGTAGGGTAGGAAGCGCCTCATAAAGGTTCTCCCCCTCCCGGCCCTGGATAAGGCGAGTGATGAAAGGCAGAAACGGGCTATAGGAGCTTTTGTCGTAGGATACTTTATGGAAGGAATCAAGATCATCATCGAAACCTGCACGGGATGCGGACTCTGTATCCGCTCCTGCCCCTATCGGGCGATCGAACTGCGGGAAAAAAAGGCCTACATCAACGAGAACTGTACCCTGTGCGGAGCCTGCGTAGAGGTTTGTCCGTGGAAGGCCATCGTCATCGCGGGCTGGAAGCCCCTGCCCAGGGAAGACCTCTCCCAATTCCGGGGAATCTGCGTGCTGGTGGAACACCGGTTCGGGAAGTTAGCCCCCATCGTACCTGAGTTGATCGAAGCCGCCCTTGAGCTGAAGCGGCAGTTTGAGGCAGTACCGGCTCACCCTGTCAGCGCCCCACGTAGCGAAGCGCTGTATAGCCCCGTAGCCCCGGCTCGCCCTGTCAGCGCCCTTCTCGTAGGAACCGATGTCCGGCCCCTTGTGGAAGAACTCTTCGCCTATGGGGTAGATGAGGTGTGGCTCCTAGATAAACCGGGGATAGATCCCTTTGCGGAGGATATCCTGGCCGATCTCGCAGCAAAAGCCATACGGGAACGAAAGCCCGAGATCGTTTTGGGGGGCGGTACGGTAATGGGGAGGTCCCTCATGCCCCGCATAGCGGCAAAACTCAGAACAGGACTCACTGCCGACTGTACCGAGCTTTCCATCGATCCCGACATAGGACTCCTGCGCCAGACCCGGCCTGCTTGGGGCGGGAACATCATGGCAACGATTCTTTGCGAGAACTCCCGGCCCCAGATGGCCACGGTACGGCACAAGGTGATGAAGCCCGCGCCGACGCAACCGGGACGAATGGGAAAGGTGATCGAGCTGGACTACAAGGTTCCCGCATCGGACTTCGAGATCCTCGAGTTCGTGGAAGACACTTCCCAGAAGGTGGATCTCACGGAGGCGGATTTCATCGTGTCCGGCGGCCGGGGGCTGGGAGACCCGAAGAACTTTTCCTACATCGAGGAACTCGCCCGGGCTGTGGGAGGAACGGTGGGGGCAAGTCGCGCGGCGGTGGATGCGGGCTGGATCCCCTATCCCCATCAGGTGGGACAGACGGGTAAAACGGTGAATCCCAAAGTGTACATCGCCTGCGGCATTTCGGGCGCCGTACAGCACCAGGTAGGGATGAAAGGCTCTGATGTGATCATTGCTATAAACAAGGATCCAAATGCCCCGATCTTCAGTATCGCCCACTATGGGATCGTGGGCGACTTGTTCCAGGTAATCCCGGAGCTTATCCGGCAGATAAGGGGGAGGGAGGGATAGGCAGGGAGCAATTCTAACGTTGAGGCGGGCGTGGGGAAGGGGAAAGAGGGGGGAGGAGAAGGGGCGCACCCCCAGGGTTTCAAATCTGGAGGTCCCCTGGTATCCTGGTAGAATATCATGCATGCCTCTTAAGACGGCGCACCCAAACTTGGATGCCCATGAAAGGTAATATAAAATTTTCTCAAGAGCCGTTCGATATAGATTATCCCGTCTAATACACTGTTGCACGAATTGCCACGACTGAACCTGATGAAGGGGGCATTTTGCGTATAAACATCTACATTTGAGTGTAATTTCCTCGTAAACCATTGCAAAGAAAAAAACTTGTTTTAGAATAGTGAGTAGGTGATACCTGGTGATGCAATGGACATTCCTTTCCCTCTTACGGCATTAAAACTAAAGTTTCTGGTGCGGGCTACTTCTGATATACGCCTGGGAGGCCTAAAGGCAGGAAATTTTCTACGTGGTGCACTCCTGAATGTAATGAGCAGGGCGACCTGTTCCTATACGGGAAGTGCTTACGAGCATCGTAGAGTGCCGGATCCCACCCATGTAGCCCATTGTCCCGTATGCTGGCTCATACAGTCCAACGAGAAACCCGGAAATGAGCGAAGGGGATATGCTTTGATTCCTCCCATTCACCCTCCTTTGGTGATTCATGAGGGAGAACAGTTCTCGTTCCATATCACTTTGTTCGGGGAAGCTATTAAATATCTCCCGTATTTTGTTCTAGCCGTACCGGAAGCAGGAAAAATCGGAATGGGGATCGGCCGAGGCACTTTTCGTCTTCATGCAATTCTGGCGGAGCAGGAACCATTCTGTCTTCCTCCTTTTGGTTCACTCTATGAGGTAATGAGACCAGGAGAATCGCTAGTCCATGTACCGGACCGATACCTGGATCATTCTGCACTGAAAGGGATGGCGGTCCAGTGGCTGGATGAAAAAGATGGAACTTTTCTTCCCTTGAAATTTGAGTTCCTTACCCCCCTCCGTTTGATCTGGCAGGAACAATTGGTAAAAACGGTGGATTTTTTTATTTTTTTCTCTCGGCTTCTGGAACGAGTGGACATGCTCGCCACTCGCATGGCGAACGCTAAACCTAGACCTAAAGAAGAAAGGGATCAACTCTACACCACCGCCAGCAAAGTTCGCATTGTGCAGAACGACGTCAAATGGATGGAAGTCAGAAGCGGTTCTGTGCGCACCGGCCGATACACGTGGGTGAGTGGACTTGTAGGATCAATCGTATGTATGGCCCAACCACAGGTATGGAAGGAACTTCTACCATGGCTCTTCTGGGGTACCCTTACCCAGGTAGGAAAAGATGTGGTGAAAGGGAACGGAGTGTTTAGGATAAGTAAGGTAGGATGAGAAATGACACTCTATCCATATCAGGAACGAACAAAGAATGCTTTACAGAGAGGTAAATCGGTAATCCTGCAGGCCCCTACCGGTTCCGGTAAAACTCGAGCTGCTCTCGCTCCATTCATTGAAGCATTTTATCATTTATCTCCCTCTAACTTTCCTCGACAATGTTTTTACATTGTTCCTACTCGCGTTCTGGCCAACCAGTTTGAAAATGAATATCAGCAACTATCCGAATCTTTCGAACAAGAATTCGGGCGCTCCCTGGAAGTTCGCTTGCAGACGGGTGAACGATCCGAAGATCCCATGTGGCTGGGAAATTTAGTGTTCGCCACAGTTGACCAGATGCTCAGTAGTGCTCTGGGTGTCCCTTATAGCCTATCACCGGGAAAGTCGAACATAAACCCAGGAGCTTTTCTAAGCTCATATCTGATTTTAGATGAGTTTCATCTTTTTCCATACAATGCGCAACGCACTACACTACAATTGCTTCGCCTGCTGGGTCGTTTTGCCCCCTTTATTTTGATGACCGCCACAATCTCTCAGACGATGGTACAAGAGATCGCGTGTCTTCTGAACGCAGAAATAGAGGTAGTGCCAATGGATGAAGTAGAGTGTATAGAAACTCGTGGAGGAAAACCGAGACGCACACGGACACTTCACATCGTCGAAAGCCCACTTACGGCTGTTTCGGTCATTGGAAAGCATGACCGAGTTTCGTTGGTAGTATGCAACACTGTCGAACGCTCCATTTCTCTCTATAACAATCTGATAAAGCAAGGATGTCGGCCTGTGCCATTTGCCGATCCCGTGCTTAATTCCCATTATGAGCAGCTACGAAGGGCACACTCCTCTCAAGAAATTAGTGCTATCCTGGATAGCGCTCTAAGCACATTGGCTACACTCATAGTAGATGAATCATTTGATACCAAGTGGGTGATGCTTCTTCATAGTCGCTTTGAAAGGCCTCATCGTCAACTTAAAGAAGCCTTTCTGAGGGCGATCTGTGGCCCTGAGCCCTCTATATATATTCCCTCCCTTATCGTTGTTGCCACACAAGTAATAGAAGTGGGGTTAGACATAAGTTCTAAAGTGTTGCACACCGAACTGGCCCCGGCGGCCAGCGTGATCCAGCGGGCCGGACGCTGCGCCCGCTACCCCGGCGAGGAGGGGCAGGTCTACGTCTACCAGGTTCCCGAACGCAGCGACGGCAGGCCGAACTATACCCCCTACCATTCCAGGGAAGAAGAGACCATCTGCGAACGTACCTGGCAGGTGTTGGGCGAACGAGAGGGGCAGGTGCTGGACTTTGCAGGGGAACAGGCCGTGGTAAACTATGCCCACCAGGAGGCCGATCAGGCCGCCTTGCAGGCCATGCGCGAGGACGAGGGACACCTCTGGGAACTGATTAGTGATGGGCTGATCCGGGGAGAAGCCTTTGTCCGGCCCGAACTTGTCCGTCAGGTGGATAGCCGCACCCTCATCGTCTACGACGCGCCGTCTGGTTTGACGGAAGAAAGCCCTTTTCGCTTTGAGGGATTCTCACTGTGGCACGGCACCTTGCGGGGCGCGGTCAACAACCTGCTGGAACAGGCTGAAGCACTGGACCTGCCCTGGTCGTTGTGCTATCCGGTAGTCCAGAAGGATGAAGAGGATAGCCGAGCGCCGGTTACTTATCGCTGGCTGGATGTGGAGAGCGCCGATGACGTTTCCTCCTCGCTGCTTTTTGCCGTTCACCCCGCACTGGCGTCTTACGACGCGGCCCAGGGCTTTCGGCTGGGAGTTCCCAGCGACGGCGGGTATCGCTCTCCCCAGAGCCCACAGCGACAGAGCGAGCGGGAACAGTATTTTTATAGTATGGAATCCTACGTCCAGCACGTCGCGGCCATGCAGCAGGCCTTTGAGCATCACTTCCGCGACCGGCTGGCCTGGGTTGCGGCCCGTTTGGGCGTGGGCGACCTTTTGGAAAAGGCAGTACGCTTGGTTATTGCACTCCACGACGTGGGCAAACTGCAGGTGCAATGGCAGAAATGGGCGGCCAATTACCAAAAGCAGGTCAGCGGGCAGGAGCCACCTTTTTTAGTAGCTCACATACTGAGCACTACAGAGGAACACCGCGAGATTGCCCGGCGCATCCGCCCTCAGCGTCCTCACCACGCCGGCGAAGGGGCATTTGCTTCAGCGCGCATCCTCTGGGAGGCGTTGGGGGGACAGGCGCACCGCGACCTGTATCAGGCCGCCGTAACGGCGATTGCCCGTCACCACAGCCCCGCTCTTCAGGAAGCCGCGGCCTATCGCCTGCACCCCCAGGCTGCCGAGACTGTCGCCGAGGCATTGGCCGCTGTGGGCGGTCGGCCCGAATGGGCGCAGTGGTTGCTGACAGAGAATGAGGCGCCCAACCTGGAAAATCGGCTCCTGCCGCCGCCACCGCCTTGGGACGGCTGGCTGTTCTACTTTACCATTGTGCGGATTCTCAGACTATGCGACGGGTTGTCGCAGGAGGAAGAATGATGTATCAGGACACCTATTTTGTCCCCAAGCGCACCGGCACCTATGCCGACGTCTTCCTGGTCTACGGGCTGGCGACCATCCTGGATTGCCTGGCCGGACAGGCCAAAGGCGAGTTCGCTAAGCCGCGCATCGAAATCGCCGACGCCGGCCCCTACTACAAGGTTCGCCTGAGCGAGCCGGTGCAGGAAGGCTGGATACCGGAGACCCTGTTCTTCCGTAGCCCGGCCCCCTTCCTCACCAACCGGCGCACCCCGGCCGATGAGGTGCAGCCCGACACCAACACGCGGGATGTAGACGCGACCTGGGGTCAGGTGCGCGCCTACCAGGCAATCCGTTCAGCCCTCTGGGGTGAGGGCGTGCGCGGCAGCGATCTGGAGCAGCAGTTGCGCGATCAAGAGCCGCCCGGCGATTGGACGGTGGTGGCCTTTCTGGGCGATTGGCGGATGCAGGCAATTGACATTTATAACCGCATTATCGCCCAATGGGCAGCCAGTCGCGGTATGGCCGCCGAACACGTGCGAACCGTTCTGCAACTGTTTGCCACGCCAGAAAATGATAAGTCCTGGCTTCAGCCTTGGGAAAATACTGCCAGGCAATATGGGCTTCGGACGCAGGACACGGCCTCGCAACTCCTGAATCCTCACCAGGGCAAGGGGCTCAACGAGCCGAAGGCCAATGCCCTGCGGATGGATAACATCAGAGACTGCCCCTGGTTGGAAGAATTCCTCAAGGCAGTGGGTTTGTGGGTCTGCCTGGTTCCACGGCGAGTGGTGGACGTGGAAGACTGGAAGGCTTATGTGCTGGCTCCGTTATGCCTGGATTTCCGGGTTCAGCGAGAGGTGATGGCCTGTTTCAACCGCTACCTGTGGAACGAACGCCGCCGTGACGAGACTAGCCTGAAATCGGACGCCACCAGCCTGTTGCTCTTCACCCGCGCCTGGCTTGATTATGTGGAGACAGAGCAACCCGAAGAGGATTTTGACGCCGACCTCGTCGCGCTGGCGCCGGAAAAGGCCGTGTCCGGCTTTCACGTGGCCCAGTTCAAATTGCTCAGCCGCAATGCGTATACGATGGTCAATTTGTCCTTTCTCAACCTGCCCCGCTGGACGGGCACGCCCCGCTCGCGGGCCGAGATCCTGAATTTGAAGGAGGTGATTGATGAGCATCTTGCCGTGATCCGTGAGATTGATGAAACGCGCAGCGATGGCTATAACCTGCTGCGCACCTACCGCGATTTCGTCGCCGGGAACAACTGGAGCGCATTCTTTGACTTTGCCGCCGGATACAGTCACGAGATCTTCCGCCGGTACAACGAAGGCGCGCGCTGGGTTCCCACATTCAGTCCATGCCAGTTAAGGAGGTTAATCATGGCCGCAAACAAACCCCTTTTACCCATTGTAGAGAACGAGGGCTTTCAAAACGTGGCGTATGCTATCCGATACAGCACCGTCATTCCTCAGAGCCGCAAGGCGCGAGGACAGGACTCGCTTTACGAGGTTCGCTACGGTCTGGGGGCAGAACTCAAACGCAAAGCCACTGTGCGCGACGAGTTCATCGTGGCGCTCGGCGATTTTCTGCAAAGTTACAACCAGGAGAACGCGCAGAAACTGGAAAACACCAGGCAGCAGATGCGCCGCGATCTGCGCACAACCGACCTTGAAGAGGTGGTACGCTTAGTGGATACGTATGGTTCTGAAGTGGTAGCCAATCTGTTGATCGCCTACGGGTACGCCCGCGAGCCGCGAGAAGCAGAAGCAGATTCAATATCAACACAAAATTCACAAAACTAAGGAGGTATCGAAATGTCCGAAAGGAAGCCAGTATACAGTCTGTCCATTTCTGGCCGCATGACGCTGGAACTGCACTCCCTCAACAACGAGGGAGGCGAGGGCAACCAGACGATGACCCGCACCGTGACCCTGGTGGACACGGAGGGGGGCATCCACAAAGTCAATGCCATTAGCGGCGATATGTTCAAACACATCCAGGCAGAGCATTTTTACCGGCTGGCCCGTGAGCAGGGGCTGCCGCTCTGCGCCGGCTGCCAGACTTTCCGCTCCGACCGTATCCTGGGAGATAGCGAGTTCATCAACGGGCTGCCGGCCAAAGATGAAGAAGCCGTCACAGCCCTTTTACAGCACTGCGCGCTGGACGATGCGGAAGGAACCCTGATCGCCAAGGGAGCTCGTTCCGTGCCCCGCAAATCGGTCGCCGAGTTCAGTTGGGTCGTCGGGTTGCCCGACAAGGTGCGCACCGAGTCCTACTTTCACGTCCGGTACGCTCAGGAGAGGGGCGGCGAAGGAGAGGAGGCCCAAACCCAGCCCATCTTCCATCGTCCGGCGTCCTCCGGCATCTATGCCGCCGTCGCTACCTTTGAACTGGCCCGCATCGGATTTAACGACATCAGCCAGACCTGCGCCATTCCCGAAGAAGAACGG
>Ga0308395_1001581_pt1 | contig 14492 bp, 13 predicted proteins | sample Hotspr20SampleP4_FD_202097 | JGI IMG/M metagenome (GOLD analysis project Ga0308395, IMG submission 202097) | Hot spring phototrophic mat microbial communities from Mushroom Spring, Yellowstone National Park, Wyoming, United States - 20050930_P4 ...
TTAGAAGTGAATCAGTACCTTGACCTAAGCGAGCAGGTGGCGCTTCTGAAAGAGGCGATAGCCCAATGGCGAGGCCCAGCTCCCCAAACGGACGACATACTCTTTTTAGCGTTGGAGGCATAGGGTACAAGTGGGATTTCGGGGAGTTCCCAGAGTTGTAATACCAAATTCCGGGCAAAGGGTTTCTGCATGTAGGAGGGTAGAGTTATGTGTAGCTGCCGCTCCCCCCTCAGGCGGGCATGCCCACCTCCTCCTCACACTAAGAAGGCCTTTGACCTAAGGTGGTATAAGGTCACGAGGAGGGCCCCGAAGGGACACGGCACATGGGTGTACGATTCCCCTTCATCCCGACCCTCTTCCCCCTTGAGAAGGGGGGAGAGGGTGTAGGGAGTGGGGGGATGGTAAGAGGGACATTTTGAGCGCCCCCGCCCCACAGAGCAGGTGCGCTGAGAGTTGGTACCGCCTAAAAAGAAAGTCTGTGTCAGGAAATGGCATAACTTCGGCTGCCTCCCTATCTCTTCTCGGCGAACGAGAACGGGTACAGCGGATGAAACGCACATGCTCTACCGACGCGCGCCGCCCGAAGGATAAGGCTATATCAGCGTATCGTACGTCTTCTCCCGCTTGTGGGGGTAGTCTAAAATGTAATGGAGCCCCCGACTTTCTTTTCGGATCAGCGCACTTTTCACCACGGCATAGGCTACGGCAATGAGATTACGCAGCTCAAAAAGCTCCCGAGAGGGATAGGTATGCCGGTAAAACGCCTCCGTTTCGTCGTAGAGCAGCTCCAGGCGGCGCTTAGCCCGCTCTAAGCGAAAGACGGTTCGGACGATGCCCACGTACTGGGACATAAGGCCGCGCACTTCGGCGAGGTTGTGGCTAATCAGAACGCGCTCTTCGGGGTGTTTAGTGCCGCTGGGATCCCAATCGGGTACGGCCTCCTCGTAGGTGCGATGGGGGAGGAGGGTGGAGGCGTCGCGGGCAGCTCGCTGGGCCATCACCAGCGCTTCCAGAAGGGAGTTAGAGGCCAGCCGATTAGCGCCGTGAAGCCCCGTATAACTCACTTCCCCCAGCGCGTACAAGTGCTTGATAGAAGACCGCCCCCATTCATCGGTGTCTATGCCCCCTACCATGTAATGAGCCGCTGGAGCCACCGGCAAAAGGTCCTGTCGCGGGTCCAACCCTATTCGCCTGCAATACTCGTAAATGGTCGGAAACCGCTCGGGGAGATTTTCCACGGCGCGCGCATCTAAGTAGACATAGGGTAAGCCGGCGATTTTGGCTTCGGTGTCAATGGCTCGGGCCACGTGATCCCGAGGCGCCAAGTCCCCTTGGGGATGATACTTGTGCATGAAAGGCTGATGGTGAAGAGGGTCTACCAGTTTAGCGCCGGCCCCTCGTAAGGCCTCCGTCAAGAGGAAGGCCGGGCGCTTCCCGGGCTCGTAAAGGGCCGTCGGGTGAAACTGATAAAACTCCACGTTGGCCAGCCGAGCCTTAGCGCGCAAAGCCATTCCAATCCCATCGCCGGTGGCTACAGGCGGATTGGTGGTTACCTCATACACATGGCCGGCGCCGCCAGTAGCCAGCACGGTTACCTTGGCCAGAATCGTGTGAATAGTTTGCGTTTTCAGGTCCAACGCATAAACTCCATAGCACTCTATGCCGGGGTAGCCGCGATTGACGTAAATGCCCAGGTGGTGCTGCGTGATAAGGTCCAGCGCAAACATGTGGTCCCACATTTGGATCCGAGGATGACGACGCACAGCGTCTAAGAGCACCCGACTGATTTCGGCGCCTGTGGCATCCCGACTGTGTAAAATGCGCGGGTGGGAATGCCCGCCCTCCCGAGCTAAGAGCAGCTGCCCACTCTCATCTCGGTCAAACTGCGCCCCGTATGTATCTATCAGGCTTTGAATCACCGCAGGTGCCTCCGCAAGGATCGTGCGCACCATGGCTTCCCGACAGAGCCCATCCCCCGCTGTGAGCGTATCCTGCACATGCGACTCAATGCTATCCTCCGAAGAAAAAACCCCCGCAATCCCCCCCTGCGCATAAGTCGTGTTGCTTTCCTCAGGGCGGTCTTTGGTCAGAAGGAGGACTTCTCCGTAGGCGGCGACCTTCAACGCAAAAAATAACCCCGCCACTCCACTTCCAATCACTAAAAAGTCTATCCGATGGCGCATGCACAAAAAAAACAAAACCTACTCTCTACCTTTGCGCCATGTGGGTCATGAAAGTAGGGGGGAGCTGCCTGCGGGATGCCCATGGTCTTCGGGAATTGCCGCGGGTTTTAGCGCAAGCGGGCATTCAGGAGCCCTGTCTGCTGGTAGTCTCCGCCTTCGGAAAAACCACCGACCGCCTCCACCGCCTCTCCGAAGCCGCCCTCCAAAGAGATGTGGAAACCATGGAGCAAGGCTATGCGGCTATCGTGGCCTTTCACAAACAGCTCATTGAAGAGGCTTTTCCCTCCGAAGTGGCCGCTCGGTTAGAGACGACCCTATATGAACGTTACTGGTATCCCCTCCGTAAACGCGTAGAAGCCCTCTTAGAACGGGCTGAGGCCCATCCCCGAGGCATAGATGAGGTTCTCGTCTATGGCGAATTAGTTAGTAGCGCCGTCGTACATGCTTACCTCGCTCACCAGGGGTACGAAGCCGACTGGATAGATGCTCGGCGCCTTCTCATTACCGATGGGGCGTATCCTATACCTTCTATTTTAGAGGGCCCTACGCAGGCCAGTATTGACGCCGATCTTTTGCCTCGTTTTCGGCGGTATTCCCTGGTGATAACGCAAGGGTATATCGCTTCGGACCTACGGCGTCATAGTGTTACCCTTGGCCGAGAAGGCTCCGACTATTCGGCTGCGCTCTTCTCCGCTTACCTCAAAGCCCGGGGCATGATCGCCTGGAAAGATGTCGGCCGCATCTACACCGCTGACCCCAAAAAGTATCCCGATGCGATTCCTATCACGCAGCTCAGCTATGCCCAGGCCGCCGAAATGACCTTCTACGGAGCCAAAATCCTACATCCCCGAACCCTACGGCCCCTCCACTTAGCCCGAATCCCCCTCTATATTCGCCCCTACTTTGACCCTCAGCAAGAGGCTACCCTCATCACCGAAAAAGACTACACACCACTCCCGCCTATCCGTTTAGAGCGCCGAGACCTCTTCCTAATAGAGATAGAAAGTCTGGACCTAACCCCTGTACCTACGGGTACTATCCTCCACGAACTCCAAGATGAGGGCATAGATGTTTATTTTAGTCAGGGGGGCGTGGGGCAGTTAGCCTTGGCGGTTCAGGGTCCTTACAAAACCTTAGAACGTTGGAAAAGCGCACTACCTGCCTACCTCAAGGTGCATGTCCAGCATCCCGTTACCCTCCACACCATCCTCTATCCTAATGAACCCATCCCCTTTCCCAACGGAGAAGCGCTCTATTTTCAGCGCCTGCCTAACCGCGTCCACTGGATTGCCTATGCCTAAGCTGCTCTACATGCTCCTTCTTACTCTGGGCCTGGCGCAAAGCCTCCCCCCCTTTCCTCCCCCTGGCGTACGCTGGATCACCTTGGAAACCTTCTTAGAGCGCACCGCCGAGGCCTCCCTCCAGGTTCTCGCCACCTCGGTAAACTTTCGTCCCGCCGACTGGGACTACTACCAGGCTCAAGCGAACTTCCTCCCCAGCCTCCAGGCCAATGCCAACCTCAGCCAAAACTACGGCACCACTTTTGACCCCTTCGCCTTCAGTCGGGTGCAGCAAACGACTACTTTCGGCGGAGCCAGCCTCTCCGCTAATCTCACGCTCTTCAACGGCTTTGCTAACCACTACCTCCTCCGCCAGACCAAATACGCCCGCCTCCTCACCCACGCTACCTATCGCCGCATTCAAAGTGAAGTCCTCGCCCAAGCCCTCATCCAGTTTTTTCAGACCCTCAGCGACTCCATCGCTATAGAACTCCAGAAACAGCGTATAGAGCGGCTCTCCGCCCAGATTCAACGTCTCTCCGCCCAAGTAGAAACAGGCCAGACCCTCTCCCTGGACCTACTCTCCCTGGAAGCCCAAAAAGCCCGCGAAGAAGCCCAGTACATCACCCTCTACAACCGCCACCGAGAAAACAAACTCAACCTGCTCTTCCTTATGCGTTGGGAAAACCTTTCTCCCGACTCGGTGGAATTCACCTTGGGCCTCTCCGTCCCCGAGAAAATCTTCACTCATGACGAAGTCATAGAAGCGGCCCTTCGCTATGCGCCGGAGCTGGAAGAGGCCCGTTTTCGCACGCTCGTCCAAACTTATGCCCTCAAAGCCGCCCGCAGCGGGTATGCCCCCACCCTTTCCCTCAGCGCCTCCATGCAAACCAACTATTCCTCAAACGCCGGCGATATCCGGTTTGATCCCCAGACCTTCCAGCTTATTCGGGAACCTTATCCCTTCCGTAGACAAGTCCGAGAAAACTTCAACCAGTCCATTTCCCTGGGCTTTTTCTTTCCTATTTTTCAGAATTTCCGTCGGCGGGCTCAGGTGGTGCGTGCTGAGGCTAATCTCGCCTCGGCTCAGATTAATGAGCTTCAGCAGCGGCAGGCGGTACTCCGCCGCATTGAGAGTGCATACCTAAGCTGGGAGAGCGCCCAAGCGGCTTATGCGGCTGCTCAACGTAGCTTGGCCGCCGCCGAAAGGGCCTACCTCCAAGCTCAGGCCCAGTATGAAGTGGGCCGTCTCTCCTATTGGGCCTACCGAGAAGCCCTCCTCTCCTACACGCAGGCCCAAATAGACCTCGCCCAAGCCCACTTAGACCTCAAACTCCGCACCCTCCTCCTACTCGCTTACACCGGATATTACCAGAACCTATGAGATACTTCTGCACCCTCACTTTAAGCTTAGGTAGCTTGTCTTTGGGGATATTATCCAGCTGTAGGACTGGCCGTGGCCCCCTCGTGGAAATAGATACCGTCCAGCGCTGTACTATCCAGCCTTATATCACTGAAACAGCGACCATTCGCCCTACCCTGGAGGTGCCAATTAGCCCGGATGTTTCAGGGGAAGTGGTCCAGATTTATGTCAAGGAGGGGGATACCGTCCGCGTGGGCCAAGTACTCATGACGATTCGTCCAGATAACTACCAAGTGGCCCTCATGCAAGCTCAGGCCGCTGTGGAAGCCGCCCGAGCGGAGTACCTTACGGCCCAGTCCAACGCGGCCGCCCAAGAAGCTACTTTCCTCCAAGACTCGCTCAACTTCGTACGGGCCCAGCAGCTCCATGAGAAAAAAGCCATTAGCGATGCCGAATGGGATGCGGCTCGTATTCGCTTCCTTATCGCTCAGGCCCAGCTCAAAAGCGCCCGAAACGGCATCCAGGCCGCCCTTTACCGCCTCCGCTCCGCCGAAGCCAACCTCCAGCAAGCCCGCATCAACTACCAGCGCACTTCTGTGTATGCTTCTATAAATGGTATCATCACTCGCCTGCTGGTAAAGCCCGGTCAGCGCGTCGTAGGGGTAGGCCAAATGGCCGGCACCGAAAGCATCCGCATTGCCGACCTCTCCGCCTTCATAGCCGAAATCCAAGTCTCCGAAGCCGACGTCGTCCACCTCTCCCCCGGTAACCCCGCCGAAATAGAACTCCAAGCCTATCCCAACCTCCGCCTCAGAGGCTTCGTCCAAGAAGTAGGCTATAGCAGCGGTATCGCTAAACCCGAAAGCCAATCCGCCCTCATCGGCGAACAGGTAGCTACCTACCTCGTGCGCGTGCGAATTGACACCACAAGCTATGACCGCTCAAAATATCCCCTCCGCCCCGACATGAGTGCTGTCGTTCGTATCTTTTACGATCGCAAGGAAAATACGGTTTGCGCCCCCTTGCAAGCCGTCGTCCTGCGAGACAGTCAAGAAGTCATTTTTCTCTACCGGGACGGCAGAGCTTATCAGCAGCCGGTTCGTACTGGCGTGACCGACGACAAACACATTGAGCTGCTGGAGGGGCCGGCCCCAGGCACGCCCCTCATCGTGGGTCCGTATGAGACTCTCCAGACCCTACGCGATAGCACGCCCGTCCGCCTCTCAAAATCATGAATATAGCGCTACTCGGCGGGGGCTCTTGGGGCCTTGCCCTCGCCTCCCTCCTCACCGAAAATAACCACCACCTCCACTGGTGGGTCCACACCTCCGAAGTCGCCTATACCCTCCAAAAAGAAGGCCGCCACCCCACCATCTTCCCCGACTTCACCCTGCCTACCGAAAAAATAGCCTATGTAGGTACCGACCTCAGTTTGATCCTAAAGCAGGCCGAAATCATCGTAGGGGCCTTGCCGGCCGCTTACATAGGAGAGGTCTTGAAGGCACCCCTTCCTCCTATCCCCTACATATCCGCCACCAAGGGGCTCATCCCTCCCCAAGGCCTCTTAGTCAGTCAGTACTTGCGCACGCTGGGGCCCACCCCCATCACCGTCCTGAGTGGTCCCAGCCATGCCGAAGAAGTCATCCAAAAGCGCCCCACCTGGGTCGCCTTCGCCTGCGAAGACCCCACCTTCTTTCAGAAAGCCCGAGCCCTCTTTGAAAGACCATACTTCAAGCTCGTACATGTACCCTATCTAGAGTCCTTAGAATGGGTCGGCGTCCTCAAAAACGTCTATGCTATTGGCATAGGAGCGCTTTCGCTCTGGGGAGATAATGCTCGCGCAGCCTTGGCTGCTGCTATCCAGCGAGAGCTTTACGAAGTGCTTTCTGCCATAGCACCAGTCCCTCTATCGGTCTTTTTGTCGCCGGGGTGGATAGGGGACTTCTTAGTTACGGCTTTCAGCGCCTATAGCCGCAATCAGCGCTTTGGAAGCTACCTGGCTCAAGGCTACACCCCCCAAGCGGCCCTCCAACGTTTAGGCGGTATGATCGCCGAAGGCTACTTCACCGCCCACCACCTGAAAAACTTCCCCAATCTCCGCTCCTTCCCTATCCTTCAAACTATCGTCTCCGTATGCACAGGCGCTGCTACCCCCCAGACCATCTTGGAGCGGCTCAGCCTAACTCTCAACGCTTAAAACTCCCTACCTTTGGCCCATATGAGAAACTTATGCATTGGCTTCCTAAGTCTGATGCTGGTATGGGCAGGACATGCGCCCGCCATAGAAATGTCCCACCCATCTAACGTCACCGCCGCCGCTCATAACCCCCAAAAACAAACTTTCTGGCAGCGCCTCCAGGGCTATGTCCTCAAACCCCTCACCTGGGTCAAAGCCCTGCCTAAGCGCCTTCTACAGTCCGAGCGGGAGCTCATTCGCCTAATCATCATTATTCTCATTGTGGCGCTTATTGTCTCACTGGTGGTTTGGCTTCTACCTTGGCCGCTGGATGTGATTATTATGGTTTTAGCTTTGGTGGTAGCGCTCTTATTCTTGTTGCGGTACTTAGGGTGATAGGGATGTCCCCGAAAATCCTCGGGGGAAAATTGTACCTTTGCATTCCGCGCCCGTAGCTCAATTGGATAGAGCACCAGACTTCGGATCTGGCGGTTAGGGGTTCGAGTCCTCTCGGGCGCGCTATGCAGACTATTACGTTGGAAGGCTTTCCCCGAGAGGAGCATGGAAGTCGCGCCTCCCGTCGCTTGCGTCGGGAAGGCTGGGTCCCCGCCGCGCTCTATGGCCGTGGAGAGCCTCGCTCCTTCAAAGTCAAACACACCGCCGCTGAAAAGATTGTCTTCACGCCCCACATCTACCTTGTAGAACTTCACATAGAAGACCTTCGCCAGACCGCCCTGCTGCGAGAATATCAACTCCATCCGGTGCATGATTATATTCTACACTTGGACTTCTGGGGGGTCGCTCCCGAAGACGAGGTGGTGGTTTCTCTCCCGATTCGGCTGGTAGGCACGGCCCAAGGCGTCCAGATGGGGGGCAAGCTCGTACCCCTCCTGCGTCGCCTCAAAGTGCGCGGTCGCGTCCAAGACCTCCCCGACGCTATTGAAATAGATATTACTCCTCTCCAGCTGGGCAAGTCCCTCATCGCAGGTAAAGTCTCCGTCCCCAACCTCCTCATCCTCACGCCCCCCGACGCTGCCATCGCCCGCATTGAAATTCCGCGCGCCCTGCGCACCCAACAGGGCTAATGTCCCGCCTCCAACTGACCCTCCTCACCCTCCTGTTAGGCCTCCTAACAGGAGGGGTGGTCACTTTTTACCTCCTCCAAAAATCCCATCCATCCCCTCAAAACTCATCTTCCCACACCCTTACCATTGAAAAAATCCATACGCTCGGCCGCTTAGAGCTGCTCCATTATGTAGTGCGGGATGTGGCGACCTACCGATGGACCTATTCGGTTCCCTTTACCGAGTCGCGCCTCCTCCTCATTCTACATGGCGAAGCTACGATATGTATGGACTTCTCCCAAATCCAAATCGCCCAGAAAGACCCCCAAACGCACACCCTCACCCTTATCTTGCCCCCTCCAGAAGTTTGTCACGTCAAGATAGACCCCCAGAAATCGCAAGTCTATGATGCGAGCTTTTCTATTGTGGAGTGGTGGCGGGACGGCGAAGCCCACCGCGTGCGAGAAGCCCTTGCCCAAGCCCAAGATAGCCTCCGAAAAAGTATTAGCGCTACCTTTCCCCGAGACTTAGCCTATGCTCAAGCCAAAGCCCTGCTTACCCACCTCCTCCAAGAAGCCGGATGGACCCAGATTACTTTCACCACCTCAGAAAACCCCACCCCCAATCCCTGAGCTCCATCTCCCTTTTGTGGAATGCCGCCTAAGAATAGGAGGAAGAACCCGGAGGGGCGAGGGCGGCAGAGTCCTTCTTAGACTTATGCCGTTTGCAATCAAAAACCTTCTGAATGAAGAGAGATGTTTTGGGCGGCGGCCAGCCCTGTGGGCCGGCCGCCGCCCCTACAAAGTGCCACCGAATCGCATTCAGAAAACCTTCGCCCTAATAGGAGCGCCCTCTGTCCTCCTCCTTTCCACATAGGGAGATAGTCATTTTCCAAAGCAAATACCAGAACGGGTTAGCCGGTGCATCTCCGCGCGTATATAAGGAAAAGTTTGTACCTTTGTGCCGATATGAAGGCATTGCGTATGCTGAGTTTAGCGATGGCGCTCTTTGGCGCCATGACGGTTAGCAGCTGTAAGAAAGACCCTTGCAAAAACGTAACTTGCCAAAACGGTGGCACCTGCCAAGATGGAAACTGCAAGTGCAATCTCCCCTGGGAAGGCTCTCGTTGTGAAGTAGATGCCCGAGATAAGTTCGTGGGAGCATGGCAAGGAACTGAGAACTGCGGCACCCCCAGTAACTATACAACCACCATCAATCGCTCTCAAGCATCCCCAACAAGAATTACTATTTACGAACCGGATTTACAAATTACTTATTATGCTGAGCTAAACTCCTCAACGGGTTTTACCATCCCTCAGCAAACCTATACCATACAAGGACTGGCCATTGGAATCCCGGCAATGGAACGCTAAATGGAAATACCCTTACCATGAATGTCACATATAGCTTAGGAGCAGATGCCTCGGTCTGCAGTTATACCCTAACTCGGCAGTAAGGCTTTCTCTGGCTATGTCAGCTTTGGTCTCTTCCTATAGTGATGTAGGGAGGGCATTCTTGTCCTTGGGCCGCCATGTATAAAGAGCTTCCCACGCTCTTCATGAAGAGAGCGGTTTGGGGCGGCTTATTGGTTTTTAGTATTGGTGCGGGGTTTCTTAGCGGCTGTAAGAGCGGCAGCTGTGAAAACATCACCTGCCTTAACGGCGGCACCTGCCGCAATGGCCGCTGTCAGTGTCCCGTGGGCTTTGAGGGGGTCCGATGCGAAACGAAATCGACAGACCGGTGGATTGGCACTTACACGGTGGACGACCGCTGTCGCCAGGTGGGCCTCATCCCCCAATATGAGGGACGAGTCTCCCCCTCTATGATTTATCCGGACGTGGTGTATTTGGAACCCTTTGGGAACCTTACTTGTGAGGGAGGACAGGCCGTAAAAGTGGAAGGCCGCCTCCTTAGTGGCAAAGAGATTCGCATAGAGCAGCAAGCCGTCTGCAACCGCCGCTATAGCATTGCTGGCGATGGCACCTACGACGGTAACCGCCGTGCTTTCACCATTACTTACACCTTCAAAGACTTCCAGACGGGCCTTACGGATACCTGCACCGCCACCTGGCTAAAGTACTAATACCAATACCAAATTTTCAGCAAGGGGTTTCTGAATGGGAAGGGGGACATTTTGAGTGCACCCGCCCTTATGGGGTGGGTGTACCAGAGGCGGCGCCAGCCCCCTACGGGGGCTGGCGCCGCCTGAAAAGAAAGTCTATCCCGGCAAATAGTATAACTTCACCATTCCACCCCCACCTGCACACTCCACTCGGAGCCCCGCACGTAGCGGATGACGATGTCTTCGTTTTTCTCTATGCGGCCGTTGAGGTTGGTATCTTGGCGATAGACGAAGGGCTGGTTGAATATATCGCGGGCCTGTAGCTGGATATACCAGCGGCCGAGGTTGCGGCGGAGAGTGAGGTCGCTTACGAGCCGGGGCATCTCATAGACGGTGGGATTGAGGTTGTCGCCCACCCAGAAGATGCGGGGGCCAATCTGCTGGAGGGCGCCAGTGATTTGCCAAGCCTGAGAAGGGGACGTATACGTGAGGATGAGATTAACGATATAAGGGGCCTGTCCATAAAGAGGTCGGTAGCGGGCTTGACTTTCGCCAGCCAGGCCTGTTACGCGGTCTCCCATATCTACTTGGCTGTAAATAAACGCTAAGTTGGAAATCACCTCCAGCCTTTTGAGGAGGTGCATGCGCGCCTCTACCTCTGCCCCCACCAGATAAGCCGAAGCCGCCTGCCCAAACTGCAAAATCGGATTGTCCGCACCTCGGAGAATGTAGTTCTCAATGGGATTTTGGATGTGCTTGTAGAAGGCGCCTGCGGAGAAAAGCTGATTGAGGGTGGGGGAGAAGTCATAGCGCAAGTCTAAATGGTGGAGGGTGGCGGGCTTGAGAGTGGGGTTGCCGGCTTGGTCCACATTGAGGGCGAAGTTATAGTAGGTGAAAGGGGCGAGCTCGCGCAGTTCGGGGCGGTTGAGGGAGCGGGCATAGGCGAGGCGGAGGCGATGCTTTTCGCTCAGGTGGTAGCCCACATGGGTAAAGGGGAGAAGCAGGGGGAAAGGGGTAAGCTGGGAAATAGGCCCCGTAGCGGTAGCGGAGACGAGCTGCTGATAGCTGTACTCATATCGGAGGCCACCTTGAAGGCGCCAGCGGGTAATCGGCTTTTCTGCGGATAGGAAGGCGGCTCCAAAAGCCTGTTCGGCCTCGTAAAGGTCGGTGGGATTGGTGCCCTCCCGCAGGCGGAAGTTGGAGAGATACTCCTCTGAAAAGGCCTGCTGAATAGGTGTAGAAGCCCAGCTCTGTAAGAAGCTCCCTGCAGAGGGCGGGAGGGTATAGGAGAACCACCGCGCTGAGAAGGTGCGCCGCCGATAATCCCCTTGAAAGCCCCCTTGCCACTCCATGCCCCAAACATGGGTCCGCAGCTGGGCACTCAGCGCCCAACCCTCTTGTCGCAGTCGACTATAAAACCGTGCCGCATCAAAGGTCGTCGCCCCAGGCGGAATGATAATCCGATACGAGGTATCGCCCGGCTCCTTCACGGTGCGGATACGTTGAAAGTCCGGCTCTTCCCGAAACGATGCGGTATACCCACCTTGCCAGCTTACCGAAGTCCCTTCGGAGAGCTGATGTACGCCTCCCACTTGCAAAAGCCCTACCGTTCGGCTCAAATACTGCAAACTATAATTACGAAACTCTGCCTCTGCTCGCTGATAATACGAGTACCCCGTCCGAATAATCGTTTCTTGCTCTGCCAATCGCAGAAGGATAGCGGTGAAGTCTATCCGATGTCTGGGCGTGGGCAAAAAGGAAAAGCGCTGAGCCAATGTAAGCCGATAGTTTTGAGTGGTCTGCTGGTCCGAAAACGCAAAAAGAAGGGGATTTTGACCGGGTATATCGGATTGGCGTTCATATCGGAAACGTTGGATGGTGAGGTTTTGGAAGGAGCGTCCGTAGCTAAGGGTGGAAAGGCTCCAGAGGCGCCTGCCAAGAGGCTGCGTGGTGGTGAAGGTGAGGCTAGTCTGCGGGGGGAGGGAAGGAAGAGAACGTATCTGATAGGGTCTGGGCAAAGTCTGCATCCACTGCTGGGCTTCTGAAGGGGATACACTGGTAAGGTCTGGGGGAAAGTTGGCTGGCAGGGTTCGCTCAGGGGCCAGTCCCCCATAGTAGTCCCGAGTGTAGGTGGGCCCTGTGAGTCCTTCTCGGAAAGTCGTGCCTATCAAATAAGCTGTTCGGAACTGCATGGAGAGGGTTGGCTTTTCGGAAGGCTCTTTGAGTCGCAGGAGGACCACGCCACCTCCAAAGTCCGCAGGATAAGCGGCGTGGGCTGTTTTGTAGACGAGGATTTGGCTCAGCAGGCCTGCGGGTAAAACTTCTAAGTCAAAGGTTCGGCTTTCGGGCTCAGTGCTCGGAGCCATAAGGCCATCCAGAAGGATGGTGTTGTAACGTTCGTACATACCCCGGATGACGAGGAAGCGGCCATCATTGAGGGAGAGGCCGGTGATACGGCTCATGGCCTGGGCGGTGGTGCGGTCCGGTAGCCGTTCCAGCGTCTGCGCCGAAATCCCGGTAGCCACTTGGGGCATGGTTTGGAGCGCACTCAGAAGCGCTACTTCGGTTCGGTTTTCGCTGCGGGCCGTAAGAAGGACGGCCTCAGCTTGAACCCCTTCGCCTACCAGACCTACCCGGATTATTGCGGGCGAGCCCCGCCTTAGCATTAGCCGGGACGGCGCATACCCTAAGTACCCCACCTCTACGAGTAAGGATTCCGAACCTGCTGGCCTCGGCACCAGCGCTTCTCCCAGCGTATCCGTGAGCATACCCCCCCCTACCCACCGAACCGTCGCTCCCGCCAGCGGCTCCTCCGTCTGCCTGTCATAAATCACCAACCGAATCTTTGACCCCGTCTGTGCCCACAACCCTATTATAAGACACCCTAACCATCCACGCATACCCCCCCAAACCTGCCACGCCTCTGTAAGGTAGGCATGACAGAAATGTTAAGCAAAGGCTAAGAGCCGCTATTCATAGGGGCGTAGGCTGGCCCCATTGGAGGAGAATTTCCGCCAGAGGGGGAGGTACGGGCATCACGGAAAGCCGCGGCTGCCGCACTAACCCTAAATCCGCAAATCGGGGATCGGCCTTGATCTGAGCCAAAGAGATGGGCCGGGCAAACCGCTGTAAAGGCCGAATTTCCACGGCTATCCAGCGGGGGTCTGTCGGGTCTGGAAAGGCCGCCCGCGTTACTTCCGCTAACCCCACCACCGCCCGCTCCGGCATAGAATGGTAATAAAAAAGCCTATCGCCCACCTGCATTTCAGATAAATATCGCCGGGCTTGGGGATTCCGAACCCCATCCCAGACAGCTCTCTGGTCTTGGAGGAGGTGCGCAAAACTATACTCGTCCGGTTCGGACTTGATGAGCCAGTGGGTCATAATCGTCCTCTCACAGTTTTTACTCTTGCTTTATCCTGCTCATCGTCCAAATTTAGGGTCTTTCTCGCAGTAGGTTGCCATACACTACTTGTAGGTCTTCTTAGGTAAAGGAAGAATCCTCTTAGTAATGCATAGTTCATGTAAACAAAATGTGTAGCATAGCTAAGTATCGGAATAGAATAAGCCAATTCACTGGCCAATGGCAGAACCATCAGACATGTCAAAAGTAATGACGGGTATAAATAGACTCCATCGTAGAAGGATAATACCCAACCACATATCAAGGCTAATATCATGAGAAAGGGTGTCATCCAGCGAATAAATTTATGAGAAATGAAGTGAAAGAAGACTCTATGGAGAGGATTGAATAGCATTCTCCAGTAGTGAACCATATTCTGATAATTGCCGATAGAGATACGAGTTTTTCTTTTAAACTCTTCTATCCTATCATCCATAACATCTTCATAACATAATGCGTTTTCAGCGAATGAGATGTTATATCCTTTCTGTATGACGGACATAGTAATGAAAAAGTCATCCATGAAATACCCCTGTGGAACTTTCGCGAATAAGCTTTTGCGAATGGCATAACAGCCGCCTTCTACACCTATTAGAAGACCAGAAAGGCAGGACTGCATTTTCTTAATCTTATTTTCCCTTATGATGTATTTTTTCTCTATTTTTTGCATTCCACTTGAAGATTCTATACCTCGGATGATGTTTGCGGCTACCATACCGACTTTCGGGTCATGGAATGGTAATAGCAGTTCATCCAGCAAACGACGATCAAAGATAACATTAGCATCCGTTGAGACAATGATCTCACCGGAAGCCATATCCACTAGTTGATTTATGATAGGAGCCTTTCCCGAACGCTCCGTAAACCTTATTAGGCGAATAAATGGATAGTATTTAGAAAAATCTTCAATAATCTGATCTGTATTGTCCGTAGAAGCATCTGAACCAATCAGAACCTCAAT
>Ga0308395_1001583_pt1 | contig 14472 bp, 17 predicted proteins | sample Hotspr20SampleP4_FD_202097 | JGI IMG/M metagenome (GOLD analysis project Ga0308395, IMG submission 202097) | Hot spring phototrophic mat microbial communities from Mushroom Spring, Yellowstone National Park, Wyoming, United States - 20050930_P4 ...
AAGATTTAACGAGCACCTGATGGATTATTTGTCTAAGATCCAATATCAATTGCGCGCCGGCAATTTTGAGTTTGGGCCATATCAGTTTTTTGTTATCCGTGAAAAAAAGACGCGATCAGTTGCGAATGCGCCGCTTAAGGATCGAATTGTTCATTGGCTGCTCTATGAGCACCTTTTGGCGCACTGGCTGCGTCGATTTATACACGACACCTATGGGAACCTGCCTGGCCGGGGCACCCACGCCGCGGTTTGGCGTGTTGCCTGCTGGGCGCGCAAGCCACGTCTTCAGTATGCACTACAGATAGACATCTCAAAGTATTTCTGCAGCGTTAATCATGCTTATCTAAAGCGGGTGTTATTAGAGCGCGAGGGGGATCAAAATATACGACACTTGCTGATCGGTCTTGTGGAGTCATATCAAACTGGTACTGAATTCGATCATCTGTTTGCGAAAGATACGCCGTATCGAAAAACAAAGGAAAAAGGCATGCCGCTGGGTAATCTGACATCACAACTGTTTGCCAACATCTACCTAAATGAGTTCGATCATTGGGTCAAAGAGGTATTGCGTGAGAAGCATTACCTTCGTTATGTTGATGACCTTATATTTCTTGGTGCAAATCCTTCGGAATTGAATGTGGTAAAAGAAAATGTCGTGGATAGACTCGAAAGCATTGGACTCACGGTGAATCCAAAGAAAATCGCAATACGCAGGATCGATCGCGGAATCCCGTTTCTTGGCTACGTGATTTGGAAAAATCATGTATCTGCCGGGGCGCGTGTGCGCAGGCGCTTTTCGAGGTGTCTAAGGCTGTCAGAAGGAGTCAACAGAAAATCATCTCTTGATTCATATAAAGGCTTTTTTAAACATACGGGGGCAACCAGGTGAAAACAGCTAAAACCCTTGCTTCAACCATCTCTGCAGCCCTGCTACTCATCGCAGCACACGCTCGTGCGACCGAACCACTGGACGCTCTCAAGGAGGCCAACCCGTCCTTGTACCAGCTCTATAACAACTATCCCATGTATCACGATGGTCTTAGAGACTATGCCAATAAGCAGGGATTTCGCCGTCCAATAGAAAACCTCGCAACCATTGTCCATGAGATCATCCACATTGACTCGTTTGTCCATCAAGGATTCTTTGTTGATGGCGTCTATTACGAACCCTATCTTCGGGCGGATGCGTGGCCAAGTCTGACTAACGAGCAGGTAAGGCCCTATCTACGAGACCATGAACGAGGGTCGATCTACCGACTCTATGCCCTTAATACCCCGCGCAACCATCTTGGCAATATCGTCGATGAGATCAACGTCTACGGCCACGTGCTTCCGTTCGTGTGCAAGGCAGAGCCCGAGTCCGCAGAAAAACAGGTCAAGAATCTCATTGGGTTCCTTCATCTTTCAGAAGGCTATTTGCGCACGCTGCGTACCATGATGCCCGGCGAATATATTCAGTTGGTGCGCAACAAAGAAACGCGCGGGATCCTTGTGCTGGTTATTCAGCGTGCATGGAAGGCGCTGCGGGCATGCGGCGTCCCGGAGCAAGCCATTCCCGCCCAGGAAGCGGCATACTTTGTACAAGCCTCGGGGACGGCCAAATAATGCTGTTACGTCGCAGTGGTGATACAGGCGATACGACGGCCCCACGAAAAGACGCTCGCCCGCCACCAAGCCCGCCGTGCGGATTTGCAGCCCCGTGGCGATGACGACGTGGCGCGCGGCAACCACCTGATTGTCGAGCGCTGCCTGCCATTGGCGGCCGTCCCAGCGCAGCCTGTCGATTCGCTGCGGCACGACGGCGCACAGAGATAAGGCCAAGGAATCTGAAGCGAATCAGCAGGCTGGGCCATCAGAGAATGCCATCGAAGCCATCAGAAAGTGGCGTGAGGCTCATCCGGCAAGTCACGGTGCTGTGCCAGCTGCTGCCATCGATTCGCTTGCCAAGAAAACCGGCATTGCCAGACAGGAGCTGGTACGTGCCGATCAGTGGCTACGAGGCATCACGCCAAAGGCAGATTGACCCGGTGCGCGGCAAGCCCCGTCCTTTAGGGCGGGGAGGGATAGCGCGAACGGCGTAGCCGTCCTTTGGTTTTGTCTCAGTGCGGTGTTTGCTGCTGCTCGATGTACTGGCGCACGATGGAAATCGGCGCGCCCCCACAACTTGCGGCGAAGTAGGACGGCGACCACAGAACGCCTTTCCAGTAGCGTTTCTGGATGTCGGGCCGCTCTTTGCGCAGCAGGCGGCTGGAGACACCCTTGAGACTGTTCACGAGATTCGAAACCGCGACCTTAGGCGGATATTCCACCAGCAGGTGAACATGATCGTCCTCGCCGTCCATCTCGATCAGTTGCGCCCCGAAGTCAGCGCAAACCCTGGCGAAGATCGTTCTCAGCCGGTTGATGGCGTCGCCGTCGAACACGTCACGGCGGTATTTTGTCACGAAGACCAAATGGACGTGCATCCTGAAAACACAGTGCCGTCCATGTCGAATATCATTGTCATCGCTCATAGACCAAGAGTATAATTGAGCCATGCAACGCCTCCAAGCCTTCAGATTCGAACTCATGCCCAACGGCCAGCAGGAGCGGCAGATGCGCCGCTTTGCTGGCTCGTGCCGGTTCGTCTATAACAAGGCATTGGCCTTGCAGAAGGCACGCTACGAGCAAGGCGAGAAGAAGCTTGGCTATGCCGGGCTGTGCAAGCTGCTCACTGAATGGCGCAACAGCGCGGAAACCGCGTGGCTGGCCGATGCGCCGGTTCATCCGCTGCAACAGACGCTCAAGGATTTGGAACGGGCCTACACCAACTTCTTCGCCAAACGCGCCGGCTTCCCAAAGTTCAAGAAGAAGGGTCGGTCGGACAGCTTCCGTTATCCAGACCCCAAGCAAATCAAGCTCGATCAGGCCAACAGCCGCATCTACCTGCCCAAGCTCGGTTGGCTGCGCTATCGCAATAGCCGCAAAGTGTTGGGTGAGATCAAGAACGTCACTGTCACTTTCAGCGCTGGCAAGTGGTTCGTTTCCATCCAGACTGAGCGCGAGGTTGCTCAGCCGATCCCGAAGGGTGGTGCAGTGGGTATCGACATGGGCACGAAACGCTTTGCCACCCTCTCGGACGGCACGTTCTACGCACCCCTCAACAGCTTCAAGCGGCACGAGGAGCGCTTGCGCAAGGCACAGCAAGCGCTCTCCCGCAAAGTCAAGTTCAGCAACAACTGGAAGAAAGCGAAAGCACGCGTCCAGCGTATCCACGCCCGCATCGCCAACGCCCGCCGCGATTTCCTGCACAAGACCTCGACCGCGATCAGCAAAAACCACGCGATAGTGTGTATCGAGGACTTGCAGGTGCGGAATATGTCCCAGTCGGCGGCAGGCACAGTAGATGCGCCGGGGAAAAACGTTTGGGCCAAGTCGGCGCTAAACAAAGCCATTCTCGATCAAGGCTGGTACGAGTTCCGGCGGCAACTGGAATACAAGCTGGCGTGCAATGGCGGCCATCTCATTGTGGTGCCACCGCAGAACACGAGCCGCACCTGCCCGTGCTGCGGTCATGTGTCGGCGGACAACCGCCAGACGCAAGCCAGGTTCGAGTGCGTGGAATGCGGCTACGAGAATCACGCCGATGTGGTCGGCGCGATCAACATCCTCTCTCGCGGGATGCAACAGTTGCAAGACGAAGGGCGGGACACGACCGACGCTTCGGTCGGGATTCAAGTGGGTGGTCTACTTGAGTCAGCCCAGATGGCCTGTGGATCGAACGGCGTTGGCCGTCGGAAGCAGGAACCCACCGAGACGACTACGCACGGCCATCCATGCGTAGCGTGGTAGGAATCTCCGGCCTTCAGGCCGGGGAGGATGTCAAGAAAAAGTCTCGAAAGCTTTCGTCGATTCCGTAGTCGCGCGCTTCGCTCTCGCTGCACCTCGCCATCGTGAGACAAAACCGAGACTCGTCGACCCAGACCGACGACCCGCGCGCCGCCTGCTGCGTGCTGCCATTGCCGTCCAGAACCGCGCTTTTTGATGCGTGGTGCAAAAACAGCACCGCCGCTTCTGTCGTCGCCGCGATCTGCTCAAGCCTGCGCAGGACGCGCGCAGCGTCTGCGCGCGCGTTTTCGTCGCCGGTATGCCACCGGGACAGTGTGTCGATAACGATGAGTCGACACCCTTCGCCGCGCCGCGCGATGTCCGACGCTGTGCGCCCGTCGTCCAGTAGATCGCCACTCTTGCCAAGCGTTGGCCAGATATGCAGCCGCTCTATGAGTGCGTCGCGTTGTATCTCAGAAAGCCGCCTGCCTAGTGTGTAGATGCGTGCGTGCAGAACATCTACCGGATCTTCGCTTGCGATGTACAGCACGCGCCCGGTCGCGGGCCTGATGTCCAGCGTGTCCGCCCCCGCGACTGCCGCGGCGATCTGTAGCGCAAACCAGCTCTTGCCAGTTGCCCCAGGCGCAACTATCGACCCGACTGTCGCCGATACAAGACCCGGTATAACAAAGTCCAGGGGGCGCGGCGATGTTTCGATGCAATGCTCGATAGAAAGATACTCGCTCATGGTCGCTCCTGCAGTTGCGTTGCACTCGTTGCACTTGCAGGAGGACCGGAACCGCGCTATAATCTCAATACCATGTTTAATGAGGCTGGTTCTTTGCGTGGTCCCGGCCTCCTGCCCGTGCCCCGTGGTCGCTACACGGGGCATTTCTTTATTCTAGCTGCTCAGCGCTCAAACACAAAATAACAGAAGAACAAAATTGGTTGTGCCGTGAAATCCTCCACCCATTCGTTTAGTGCCCTGGCGGTATCGCCGGTTTTCATCACGGCGAATCCTGTTCCTGGAGCCGATGTGGTGATCACCATCATTGGCTTTGCGTTAGCCTCCAAGGCACCGGACTGGCTGGAGATTGCCCGCTGGGATAGCGGGCGGCGCTCAAGCGTACTGCCGCACCGAACCATCACCCACACGTGGTGGGTCTGGGTACTGGCATGGATCGCCGCCTGGTACCTCCTTGAGCAGCATCACCTTCCTTTCTCTTTCTTTTCCGGCTTCTGTGCCGGTGCCCTTTGGCATATCCTGGCCGATGCGATGACCCCAATGGGCGTTCCAGTGCTGAACCCATTTGGCAGAAGATGGCGGATGCGCGTGCCGCTGCTAAGAACGGACACCGGATTCAGTGCCGCGTCGCTGGCGATTGGGGTGGTTTGTCTTTTGTTGATGAGATAATCAGCAAACCACCTTTTTGCCGTCCTTCATCTGATAGACGTAGCCATCCTTGCTGATGTTCCTGTCATTCGGCCCATAGACCTTGCATTTCAACGATTCGAGTTTTTTCATGTTCCCACTTTCATAGGCACGGGTTACCGCATTACCATAGTGATCCTCGTGTACAACGTCGGTATATCCCGTGTATACAAGACGCAACATGGCCACGAAAACAAATACCTTGAATATACGCATTTTTTTCTCCTATACAAAAAAGGAATAAATTGTTCCTGTTACAATCGTATCAATCGGTGATGAGTCTGTCAATATGCGCTGCAAAATCGAGTCCTTCGACCCGTCGTGTCGGTAGCCTGTTTACCTCGAATTTTCCGATTTTGTCGTAGAACTCTCTGGTAAATTCGATCATCGGGATTTTGACGTGGTATAGCCTGGTGTTGCCGTACAGCACGATTGCTTCTCCCTTGGGGAGCTTGGAGAGTGTGGTGGGTCGCACCCGGTAGTCCTCGATCTCGCGCAGAATTACGTTTTTGCTCTGGGAAGCGCTCATGCTGGACTGTGCTGCGCTGGATGCCTGTTTGCTGTCGCCTTCGCTTTGGCCGTAGCCGACGTTGAAAGAGCCGTACTTTTCTTTACCGATGATTTCGGTGAGCGTCTTGATGGTTTCGGCCTCCCCCAGCTTGAACATGATCTTGGTCCAGGTGTTACCAATGACCATGGCCCGCAGCTCTTTGGAGACGGCGTCCAGGTTTGCGATCGTCTGCACGGCGGGCACAAGCACCTGGTGGGCGCTTCTGGCCTGTTCGAAGATACGTGACCAGGCGGGAGTGACGTAGGAACCTGCCTCGTCGAAGAAGCAGAGTGTAGGTGGCCAGGGGCGTTTGTTTTTGGGTAGTGCCTGCACCCAAGAGACGGCGGTTCGGTAGTCGCCAACGGCCATCTTGCCGAAGTTGGAGGCAGCTTCGGCCTTGCCCATCGTGGGCAGTGCGATATAGACGATTCTGTTGTTGACGATGGCGTCAAAGAGGTTGACTTCAGGGTAGTAGGAGCTGGTGATTTTGCCGAACTTTCCGGTCCCGAAGGTGTGCATCCGTCCTCCGACGCCGCCGAACGCATCCTTCATCTTTTTCATGTCGATTGTGTTTCTGCCGGTCTCCTTGTTGTAGTTCTTAAAGGGCTCCAGCCACGCCAGCAGCTGTCGCCCGGCGTCGGCGCGCAGGTTGATTCTGTCGAGTAACATCTCCAGCGCACGCTGGTTGTTGAGGATGAGGCTCAGGTCAAGGAAGTTGTAGGCAAGCCCCTCGATGCCGTCCTCACGAAGGTGCTGGTTGGCGGATATTGTCTTGATTGCCCCTACTACGGTCACAATGGCCTGGTTGGCTTGTTGCCGGTAGTGGTCTGCGCCAGGATTGCTTTCGGTCGAAGGGATGAGTGAGAGAATCCGCGCCGCCACCTCGTCAGCGTCGCCAAACAGGATCGGGTTGTAGGTGTTGGACTGCTCAGGGTTGCCTGGGTTGACGACCAGCAGGTCGTCGCGGCGGCCTGCCCAAGTTGCCATCGCGTGGATCTTGCGCAGGTTGCCTTCGTCGATCTTGCCGTCGATGAAGATGACACCGCCCCCGCGCACGATCTGCTGGAACATGAGCCACTCGCCGAGTACAGTCTTCCCGACCCCGGACTGGCCGATGATAAACGCGTGGCGCATCCAGTGATCCCAATCGATGATGATCGGTTCGCCGCTATCAACGCAGTAACCAATCAGTACCCCATCCCAGTCGTGCCACTTGCTAGGGCTGGGTAGTTCCGGATCGCTACGGATAAAGACTTCGGAGTCAAACACCCGGCTATCCATGATTTCACGCCAGCGGCGATAGATACGGTCGCCACCCCAGAAAGCTGCCGCTACACCCATAGCAAGCAAGGCTGCCTGGGCGTTGCCTGCAAGTGGGGGAACAACAGACTCGACCAGTTTGATTGTGGCGGGATGGTTAAGGGCAAACCCAGACATAAGCGCCGACCAGGTCAGCAGATCGTCTCTGCCGGCTGGCAACAGCTGAATGAACTTCTCGAAATCGATCGCCATAAACACTCCCTGCGGCACTTGCGGCACCTTGGTACTGACGGGCGCCTGTGGCCCTTTGGTACCCAAGATACCCCTCCACAACGGCACCCTTGGGCCCCAAGAGACCACTGGGGCCACTGCCCAACGGTACCCAATGGCTCCCTGGTTCCCTTGGGGCCTTTAGGCACCGCGGGAACCTTTGGTACCTATGGTACCTGCGGCCCTCTCTCGTCCAAGAACCCAACAACTATTTGCCACGAGACAACAAAGGCACTGTTGTGGATTATAATGTATTATAGCTCCTGTGTGTTCAGCTAACTTCTGATATAGAATTATCGTAGGAAACAACAATAAAATGGAGCTGACAAGATTGATTCGGTTGAAGCATTGTTGGCAGAAAAATGGAATTTGCAGTTGACTTCTAATATATCCCTCTCCCCCTTTTTAACCTGTTTTGGCCTGCGTTGCCCATGCGCTTTCTCCCGGGCAAAGGGCGGCTGGGCCAGCGGAGAAGCCCGCATGCACAGCGTTACGAACGGAAAGGCCTTGGGACGCAACGGCGATGCCGTTGCTAGCGGGGAAGCCCGCATGGGCGGCGGAAGTAGAGACAGACACCGGAGAAGGATCACGCAACGGCTGCTGCCGTTGCTAGCGGAGAAGCCCGCATGGGCGGAGGAAAAAACGGAAAGGCCTTGGTGGTGACGCAACGGCGATGCCGTTGCTAGCGGCGGAAAGCCCGCATGAACTGGAGAAGCAAAGACAAAGCGGCTGAGAGTGGCACGCAACGGCTGCTGCCGTTGCTATCGGAGAGGCCCGCATGAGCGGCGGGAGAGACGGAGAGGTCGAAGAGTGGTACGCAACGGCGATGCCGTTGCTTGCGGAGAGGCCCGCATGGGCGGTGGAGGAAAGTCTGAGATGCTAGCGACTGGAGAGCAGAGATGGAATACGAACCGGACGTAGAGCGGTGGCGGATACCGGTGCAGTCGAGTGGGACATCAAACTCGCGAGGGGCACTGGAAGAAGTAGGGCAGGATCTGGCGGAACTGGTAAGTGAAGGGAAAGCGGTTCTTGGATGCTTAAGGAAAGTAGGGCGGCTGGTGGACTACACGGGATTTTTGGTAAGGCTAACGCAGGCGCCTGGGATACGCGGATCGCTGGATATAAGGTGGTGGAAGCTTGGGAGTAACCACCCTGGGACGCCGGTACTGGTGAGATGGCAGCAGACGAGGGACGGGAAAGCCCGGACGAAGCGGATTCTGCGGGCGAAGAGGGAGATGGTAGAGAAGGTGGCGGTGCCGGAGATGCGAGAACTGCTGTGGGAGCTGATTGGGATATACGGAGAGCTGAGGGTGATGTGGGAGAAGCTATCCCGAGTGCTGCGCGCAGCGCGGCTGGTGAGGGGGTACGTGAAGAGAGGGAAGTTTGAAGAGAAGGCGGAGCGGATAGCGGAAAGGATCGTAGAGCTGCACGGGGAAGTAGAGCTGGTGCTGGTCAATCGCGGGGTGCGGGTTGAGAAGCGGTTCCGTGTGGAAGAAGTGGTAGGGTGTTAAAGGAGCCGTACACTGGTGCGGGATGAGTGGCTGCCGTTCTGGTCTGGATGATATGTTGTTCCCATGCTGTGGAGGAAGGCAAGAATGATATGTTGAGCAGTCTTTCGTTGGCCCGATGGATGTCTGGGTACCATGACATGTTGTTCTGCTGATGTATTGTTATTGATTTTATGCTGTTCGGATCTGTTGGAAGGGCGGCTACGCGGTTGCGGAGGAAGTGCTGCGTATACGGAAAGTTGCGTGGTTGCTTATTGTTTGGTGCGGAGGTTTCTTTTGAGATGATATATTGTTCTGTTTTCTTGAAGATGATATATTGTTCTTACAATGAGGTGTTATGGGGGCTGCCATGGAACGTTTTGGGACGCTGGACAGGAAGCGCGGGATTGTCAATGTTGGGATACGGCGAGAAGGCAGGAAGAGCCACCTATCGATGGACGAAGCGATGGTAGGTTTGGCGCTGGATCTTTTTGACGGGGACGGCAAGGCGCTGAGCTGCTGGATACAGGAGCGTGTTGAAGAATGGGACGCGGCGCGGCGGCTGGCAGAAGAAGGGATTGGGACAGGGGTGCCGTATAGTAGCCTCTCGCGGCTCATACAGCGGGAGATCATTGAGCTGGCGCGGAGAAAGCTGGCGGAAGGACGGCACTAGCCTTGGGTGGGGCCGGGGCTAGTGCCTAACCATCACCAACTGCGTGGGAGTTGATAATGGCTGATAGTGATGATAGCAGCAGGAAGCTCGATCCGTTCGAATGGGTGAAACAGAAAGCGGCGGAAGCGGCGGCAAGGCTTGAGCAGAAGTCGACAGAGACACCGCGGCAGCTATGGCTGCCGGGGTTCGACATCGGCGCGATGCCCAACCACATCAACCGATCTAGCCTCTTTGCACCGATAGCGAGGGGTCGGCGTAAATTTCACCGGCAGACTGCGATGGTCACGCGGTCTGACTGCGTGCTGGAGTACACCGGCGAACAGCTCGATGAGGCAGACGCCGATCTGGTGATGGCGCTGATCTTCTTTGCGCAGAAGCAGCCGCTGGGCACGCCGGTTGTTCTCAATCGTGCCGCGCTACTACGCAAGATCGGGCGCAGCACTGGCAAGCACGACTACGACTGGCTGCACCGTCGCATCAAAGCGCTGACTGAAGCGACGCTCTTTCTCGAAGCAAAGAAGCCAGACGGCTCGACACGGTACACGATCGGCAAGACCGTCTCGTTTCGCATCGTCTCCAGCTTCGTGTACGACGACGAGACTGAGAGCTACACATACACGCTCGACCCGCGCTGGGTGCAGATGTTCGCCAACCGCGAGTATTCGTTGATCGACTTCGAGCGTCGGCTGATGATCGGTCGCGGGCAAGACATGGCGAAGGCCTTGCAACGTCTCTTTGCCACGTCCAGCGACCCGGTGCAGCGGTATGCGCTCGACTGGCTCAAGGACAAGCTGGAGTACAGCAGTCCTATGAGGAAGTTTCGAGAGTCTCTCATGGCAGCGTGCGCAGAGCTTGAGCGTCTAGAGATCATCGCTCGCGCTCGCATCGAGCAGAGTACACGTGGCAAGCCGCAGCTCGCTGTGTGGCTTCCGGTATCGGTATAGCGTTCCTCCCTCATCGGTATAGCGTCGCGCTTCTTCGATGTTGCGTCGCGCCACCATCGGGATGGCGTTCCGTCTCCATCGGGATGGCGTTCCGTTTTATCGGGATGGCGTTCCGTTTTATCGGGATGGCGTTCCGCCCCCAGTTTGTAACGCATTGATATACAAGGATTTTTCGGGTGTTTTTTTGCTTCTACCTTTCTTCTATCTTTCTTCTACCACGGGTGGTGCTGTGGATAACAGCGGTGCTAACACACGCGCTGGTGTTGTCCCGCAAGGAAGGTACTCTTGTGCTTAGGCCAGCGTAGCGAGTCTAGTGCTGGTTGCCGGAAAAGGAGGAGAGAGACTTCTGGAGAGACCGGCGACGCGAGGCCAGCAAGAGTGCAGCGTGTTTTGCCGCGGACCGGGTTGCGGTGTCTGCTGCTGCTCAATAGACCAAAGTATAATTGCGAAAATGGCTTAAAATATAACGGTGTTTTTCCCTGGTGTTTTTTGGCAGAGGTTATCCAGTTGGTTAATTATGGGATATGGTATGGAGAAAATCGTGAACTTCTTTGGTTTTAAAATGGGATCCGGTGACAGTGAAGTGGGCAAGTCGGCGGTGCATCGTGCGCTGATGGGCATCAAGGCTGTTGTGCCGCATGACGTTGAGATCAATGTACCCGACAGCGACGTGGGGAACATTCGGGTAGCCAGTTTCATTGGCGAGCACTACACGAGTGTATTTCCGTTTCTGGTTGCGTGCCGTGGGGCGACGTTGCACTCGGAGTGCAGCGTGCATAGCAAGAGGGGCTACTATGAGAGTCTGAAGCGGACAGCGGAGATACTAGAAGATCTTGGCGCCATCGAGATTACGATGGTGGAAGAGGAAAAAGAGAGGATTCTCTTCATTCTGCGCGACAGCACGCTTCTTGAGCACCGGTGGATCACGGGATTTACAGCGAGGATTCTGGGCAAGAATTTCCAGGGGATGCCGCTACAGTATGTGTTGCACCCAAATGTCACCAGCGACACGGCATCTGGCAGTTTTGACGCGCTAGTGTTGACTGGCAAGACCTTTTTTGCACTACGACTTGTTACCCAGGAACCCCATGAGCTATTCTTTGAGCGGCTTGAGGCTTTGGCGGAGGCGCTTGATCTGCCAAAGGCCAGGATTGTATTACCGGTTGTGCCGCAACCTGACTGGCGGTACATCATCGAACGGCTCCGGCGCCGTGGATACGCGGCATGTGAGCTGGGGTCAGTGTCAGCCGTACTGCAGCGGCTGCGCCGGGAAGAGATCCAGCGGCACCTGAAAGAGGAGCGGCGGGCTGCGGTGGTTTGAAAAACAAACCCCCAGGTGCTTGTTATCAGCCCGGAAAATCGAGGAGCAGACTATGAAAGGGGGTGATTAGGTGCAAACCGTGACGTTGCGGTTAAAACTCCATCGACCTACCAAGGCGAAAGAGCGTATCTATCGAGAACTGACACAACAGGAGGTGCATCAGTATAAGCGCATTAGCGACGCACAAAAGCGGCGATTGGAGGCCCGTATAAATGATCTGCGCCTAGACCGCGATCGGGTTAAGTCGTGGATCGCTAGAGCCTGGGGCGTGGAGCACTTCTCGGATTTATGTCAAGTGGTTTCGGTCGGCACATTCTTCTTCTTTCCGGTTTTTTCTGTTCCACGATAGAACCGGCTCTTAATCCTTTCCGCACTGATAACGACAGCCCAAAAAATAACCCCCAGGCAAAGGCCTGGGGTTTTTTTTGGGGAACGATATTGTTATCAGTCAAGAAAAAGACAAAAGGGAGTGAATCCGTCAGCGGCATCCCGCCGCAACCCGCGCCCCGGGGTTGGTTCTGGGGCTAGGAGAGAGGAAATGTGGGACTTTAAAGAGGCCGAAAAAAAAGAGCGTGAGGCTAGGATTGCCTGGCTGAAAGAGCATGCACCAGGTTTCGATGCCATGATCCATGGCCTTGACATAGACCATGCGTCTCATAGTCTTATCGTGGCAGCGGGTGTCATTCTCAGGCGCGCGTACACCGGCGCGTACAACGAGCAGCTGGTGGCAGAGCTGCGGGAAACCATCCACTGCTCGATCCAGGCCGATCTCACTAAAAAACCTATGAAGCTGGGTGAAAAAATTGGACCCGAACACGAGGAGACGCAAAAGTGGAGGTATCTTGCGGCCCTACACGCCCATCGTGCGGCCGTGATCTTGGCTGATCACGTAGGACTGGCAGAGAAAATCACCAAGGCCCTCATCGACATCAGCGATTGGCATTTCGCTGAGTCGGTTCTCTGGGCCGCATACAACGCCGCCGTCGAAGACAATTGTGGCGATGATGATTGATGGGAGGTAGACATGGACGCCAAGAAAGAAGCTCATAAACTTGAGGCCGCTGGTGTCGAGCCAATCGCAGAATACGTGGCAGCCGCCGGCCCCGACTGGGGCTGGGTAAAGGTGTGGCAAGTCGATGGTGGTGGTTATCTGGTATATTGGACCGATAACCATGACTATTATGCCGTCGTTGAGGACAGCGTAGACATTGAGGACTTGGCCGCGTGGCTTGAGTGGGACAGCGTCAACGAATGGGAGTCGATCGAGCAGCGGGCCAATGTCCGTGGTTCACACGCTATACCAGAGGCTCGCGGAGACGAAGATGGGCCGTTCTACGTCCTCGTGACAAGATATTGGTACGGGCCGATCGAGACCAGCCGCTTCGTCCTCGACGACAGGGGCGAGCCGCTCGCGTTTGACACGTATGCGCAAGCGCGCGCATGGATCGAGCGCGCCGATAGTGAGGTCTACTACCTCGCGCATGGCGAGTACGCGCGGCCATCGTACAAAGTGGTGACGGCATGATCCGCCTCGTCTCCCCCGACGGCCGCCGCGAGCGGCTGCGCTGGACGGATAAGCACCCCCTGTCCAGCTTTGGACTCGGCGTGGTGCTGCGCGCCAAGTCCAGCATCCCGCTCGACGGCGCGACCTTCGCCTACCTCGCCCGCGACGGCTGGCGCATCGAGTTCGACACCGACCTCGAAAGGCGCAGAGTCGCAGGCGCCCTGGCATGGGCAGCCCGAGGGCTGCCCACCAACGCGCTGCTCGTGCGGCAAGCCGCGCGACAAGCCTGATCCCTCCCATCCACCCACCCCGCCACGCGCGGGGTTTTCTTTTGCCAAAAAACCATTGTTATCAGGCACGCCAGAAACAATAGTGCGCGAAACTCGCGGCATCTCGCCGCAACCCGCGCCTCGGGGTTGGTTCTGGGGCTGGAGAGAGTTATGAACGCCATCGATTTGAAAATGGTTTTCGAAGTGAATAAAAGTCGTCTAAAAGAGGCGACGAAAGGTGTAATCACGAAAGCAAAACATACCTTTAAACTCTTAAGTTTAGGAGATTAGACATGTCACCAGAAAAAGTCGGTAGAACGTCTTTTTCTATCATTGAAAATATTGATTTCAATACGGGAGTTACTTTTGAGATTGTTGAAGACAAAAAAGGAGATGTGACGCTGCGCGAAGCGCTTGAGCGAGTCAAAAGAAGCTTATGGCATGGCGTGACAGTGATGTTCGCAGGTGAGCAAGTCTTTGTAAGGTCCCTAGGTTTGAACACCTACGCGTTCGTACACAACGGTCGCGTGTACGAAGAAATTATCGATAATCAATATGATGAATTAGCAAATGAATTAGCAAATGCGATTGCACTTATAGTTGAGCATTCTTAGCGGACCCCCCAGGCCTTCGCCTGGGGGTTTTTTTTGGGGGAACGATATTGTTGAACGATTTGCCGGAAAAGGAAGGAAAAGGCACCTCCTCCTTTTCCGGCCACTCAACTTTTGGCTAAGGCCAAAAGGTTGTCTGCCCTCCGCACGCGGGAGACTGCATTGCACACCGCTTGCAGGCTTAGTCCCGTGGCCCGCGCTGCATCGGCAGGCCGAAGGCCTTCAACCAGAACGAGCCGGGCAGCCTCCTGCGAGCGCCCGCCACGCATACGAATGAGACGGGCAATGACGGCAAAGCGTTCAGGTGTCATAGATGCTCCGCTAGGAAACCTGCGACTTCAGTC
>Ga0308395_1001584_pt1 | contig 14470 bp, 16 predicted proteins | sample Hotspr20SampleP4_FD_202097 | JGI IMG/M metagenome (GOLD analysis project Ga0308395, IMG submission 202097) | Hot spring phototrophic mat microbial communities from Mushroom Spring, Yellowstone National Park, Wyoming, United States - 20050930_P4 ...
TGAATTTCCACCTCGAAAGGTGGACTGAAAAGGTGTATAATCGGAAAAGACCACCCTGGAGCTTAGGGAGAGGAGTCCTGGGAGTACCTGAGAGATACTGGACTTTCCGAGTGTCCCACATGATGTGGACCTATACAAAGAATTGACATTGCCTTGAAAGAATGTTAATATTTCCTTAGAGTTTCGTCCACGTGCACGCTAAAGGAGGACAAGGATATGAACTCCCTCTTTTCGACAGGGTTCTGGGACGAGGGAACCTCGCGAATCTTTCCAGGAGAAGCACGCGAAGTAGCTTTCCCTCTGGGAGGTATCGGTACAGGCAATGTATCTCTTGGTGCTCGTGGAGAATTGAGGGATTGGGAGATTTTCAACAGACCTGGGAAGGGAATTTCCCTTCCATATACTTTCTTTGCCCTTTGGATTAGGCCAGAAGGTGGAGAGCCCTGTATCAGGGTTCTTGAAGCAAAATTGCAACCACCCTTCAGTAAGTCCCACGGGTTTAGCTCTGGTGAGCTTGCTGGTCTGCCCCGTTTTAGCAAATCTTGGATGAGGGTGATATATCCTTTTGCGCAGGTGAAGTTTGAAGATAAAGCATTACCTGTCGAGGTGATGCTCGAAGCCTTCAATCCCTTCATTCCCTTAGATGCCGATAATTCTGGAATCCCATGTGTGTTCTTCCGGTACAAGCTGAGAAATACCTCAGGAAAGAAGCTTGAGGTAAGTCTTGCTGCCTCGCTTGCAAATGCAGTTGGTTTCGAAGGATATGGTGACTTTAGTCGCCCTTGCTTTGTGGGTAAGAGGAGGAATGAGTATCGGGATGTAGGAGCTTTTCGTGGTCTTTTTTACTCCTCTGATCTACCCCAGAGTCACCTTAAGTTTGGAACCATGGCCCTTGTCACTACTGAAAGGATGGTCTCGGCAAAGCCCAGCTGGTATGAAGGAGGGTGGTTCGACGGAATTCACGAGTTCTGGGATGACTTCTGTGAAGACGGAAAGCTTGAGGAAGCAAGGGAAATTCGGTTACTGGGCAATGATTTTCTTCTTTCAAAAGTCGATGTCAAGGTGGGTTCATTAGCTGTTCATGCTGTGCTTGAAGGTGGAGAGGAAAAGAGTCTTGAATTTGTGCTCGCATGGCATTTTCCTAATCGGCCTGCCTGCTGGGATACCTCCGACGGTATACGCGCGTGTATGCCTATAGAGATTACCCGAAACTACTATGCTACCCTCTTTACTGACGCCTGGAATGTGGCAGAGTACGCTGTAAGCCAAAAGGAATGGCTGGAACAGAAGTCAAGAGATTTTGCGAGGGCTCTCTATGGAAGCACATTTCCTCCTTATGTCATTGAAGCGCTCGTTAATGGTATCGTTGTCCTCAGGAGTACGACCTGTTTCCGGATAGAGGACGGTACGTTCTTGGGGTATGAGGGTTGTTTTGATACGAAGGGTTGCTGTCCCGGAAGCTGTACTCACGTCTGGAACTATGCTCAGACGGTGGCTTTCCTTTTCCCAGAGCTGGAAAAGTCGATGCGGAGAGTAGAATTTCTTCGTGAAACCGATGCGGAAGGTCGAATGCGTTTCAGGACTATCAAGGTCTTTGGAATGGATAAAGAGTGGAGACCTGAGGAACTCTGGGGGAAGCTCCCACCCGCTGCTGATGGCCAGCTTGGAACCGTAGTTCGATTGTATCGGGACTGGAAATTAACTGGGGATAACGCATTCCTTGGGGAAGTATGGGAAAAGGCTGCACAGGCTCTCGATTTTGCCATAAAGCACTGGGATACTGACGAAGACGGCGTTCTCGATGGTCCGCAGCACATTACCCATGACATCGAGCTCTATGGTCCCAATCCCTTAACGAGTGTGATCTTTTACGCTGCCCTCCTTGCAGGAAGTAGAATGGCCCGCTTCATGGGTGACGACGAGCGAGCCAAAAGGTATGAAGAGATTTTCGTTCGGGGATCCCGGAAAATGGACGAGCTTCTTTGGAATGGAGAATACTATGTCCAAAAGCTTGAAGACGTCCATCGTTACCGCTATCAGATTGGAGATGGTTGCCTCTCGGATCAGCTCTTTGGCCAGTTCCTTGCTCATGTAGCAGGTTTGGGGTATGTTCTCCCTCGGGAGAGGGTGAAGAAGGCGATTGCTTCTATTTTTCGCTATAATTTTCGGCCTTCCTTCGACTTGCATCATAACGTACATCGGACTTTTGTGCTTGGGGATGAAGCCGGGTTGCTTGTCTGTTCCTGGCCCCGGGGTGGACGACCAAAATTCCCTCTTGTTTACTGTGACGAAGTATGGACGGGTACCGAGTACCAGGTCGCTGCACATCTTATCTGGGAAGGATTCGTGGATGAGGGACTTAGACTTGTGAGAGTTGTTAGGGAACGACACGATGGTTACCGTCGTAATCCCTGGAACGAAGTTGAATGTGGACATCATTACATCCGGTCGATGTCAAGCTGGGCCTTGCTCCTTGCCTTGAGTGGTTTTCAGTACGATATGGTTCAGGGAACCATGAGTTTTCAGCCAGCAATCTGCCAGAGCAATTTCTCTACTTTCTGGAGTACCGGGAAGGCTTGGGGTATCTATCGACAATGGAGAGGAAAAAGTGGGAAGAAAGAATGGGAAATCGAGGTTCTCGGTGGGAGCCTTGAAGGTATCAGTGTAAATTCGAGCGAAGAAACTGAGAGGGAATGATGCGGAAGAAAATCACAACCCAAGTTATTGCCGAGTTTTGTGGTGTTTCTCGAGGTACGGTTGACCGAGTACTTCACAACCGGAAAGGTGTTAGCCCTGAAACGAGGGACAGGATCCTTAGGGTGATGCAGGAGGTAGGTTACCGACCAAACTTTATAGTTCGGAGTCTTGCCAAAGGAAAAACCATGACAATAGGCATGATTGTTTTTGACCTTTACAATCGTTTCTTTGCACAAATGGTTAATGCCGCTGAAGAGGAGGCGCGGAAACGAGGGTATCTATTGCTTCTCGCTTTAACGAACAAGGATCGGTTTGAGGAAGTAAAGTGTCTGGAACGCCTGGCCAGCTGGCGGGTTGATGGTGTCATTCTCGCCCCTGTTGGGAGAAGAGAGGAGATTGAAGATCACCTGCAACATCTTGCGAAAGATCTTGGTATTCCAGTTGTTACTATTTGTAATCGTGTCTCGGAGGCTGTGCCCTTTGTGGGCATACGGGACTATGAGGTGACCAAGGAAGCAGTATGTGCTATTGCGAAGAGAGGGTATCAGAAGGTTGCTTTCCTCTGTCCTCCTCTGCGGTACCGAGGAACTATAAACATCTACGCTCCTGAAGAGCGTTTGCAGGGATATCTCGATGCCATGAGAGAACTTTCTCTCGGTGAACCAATCATAATTGAAGAGAAGAATTTCCTTCCTGCTGTTCGCGAGGTTATCCTGAAAAACCAGGAACGGGTAGCCATCCTTTGTTCGAGCGACATTTACGCCCTCGAGGTCCTTGCTTTCCTTAAGGGTCTTGGCTTCAGGATTCCAGAGGAGGTGGGACTTGTAGGGTTTGACGACATCGACACCCTGCAGTATGTGAGTCCCCAGCTGAGTACCATTCCCTACCCTGTGGCGGAAGTGGGAAGGAAGGCTGTAACCGTTCTTGTTGAGAGCATTGGATCTGGGGAAAAGCCTGTTGACGTGTACATCGACACGAGGCTAGTGGTGAGGGAGTCTTTGTGAGATTGGAGTTGCAATCTTTTAGACAGGAGGTGGTTGCGTTATCTGTGTTCTGCGTAGGATGAGAAGTGGTGAGGAGGACGATGTTTTTGATTTTGTGACCTTAGGAGTTATTTTTCTCGTGCTGAGTTTAGCAGGACTCAAAGGGGGAAGAGAAGATGGAACGGCTGAGAGGTGCAGTGCTATTGATAACGGTGGTGGTCTTGAGTGTGGTGACTGTCTGCTTACTGGGCTCGATTGCAGTAGGAAAAGACATTGTTAAATTGCGATTTGTTTACTTGGGCTCGGCAGCGGATATTAAAATCTGGAAGGATTTAGCCGACATGTTCCATGCAAAGCATCCGGACATCATAGTGGATGTTCAGGCAGTTCCGGCAACTACCTGGGCTGAGTATTTTGACAAAATTGCCACAATGATTGCAGGGGGTTCGCCACCCGATCTTGCACGCATTGCCATCGAAGGTGTGCAACTTTGTGCGACAAAAGGTCTCATGATGCCCATAGATGATTATATTGCAAGAGATAAGGAAGAACTGCAAGAATTCTTTGACGATGTGCATCCAGCCCTTATCCAAGCATTCCGGTACGAAGGAAAAACCTATATGCTTCCAATCGAGTGGAACAACATGGTTATTTTCTATAACATAAAGATTTTCGAGAAAAATGGTATTCCTCGTCCACCCAGAGATTGGACAAAGGATGACTTTTTGGAGATCGCAAAAAAACTCACCCAAGATTTTGATGGAGACGGCAAGATAGATCAATACGGTTTTGAAATACCTATTCAGTACTTTGCTGGTGCAATGCCCTGGATCTTCAATGCTGGAGCTACCTTCTTAACGCCAGACTGGAAAAAGCCGCTCGTAAACGATCCTAATTGTGTGGATGCTGTGCAGTTTATGAGGGATTTAATCTGGGAGTACAGAGTTGCTCCTCCTGCTCCTGCAACCTTGGATCCCCTCTACGCCCACTTCTCGAGCGGGCAAATCGCCATGATGGGTGGAGGCAGGTGGCCAGTATTACAGTTTGTCAACGCGGGAATGTATGATTTTGACATCCAACTCTGGCCAAAGTGGCGGGATCAAGTAACCGAATTCGGTGTTGGCGGCGTTGCTATCATGCAAGCAACTAAAAATCCTGATGCTGCTTGGGAATTTGTAAAATTCACCACCTCTAAGGAGTCAATAACCTACTGGACAAAGCTTGGTTGGTGTGTACCTGCACGCAGATCAATTGCTTACAGTGAAGCCATGTATGAGTTGCCCCCTAAACATGCGGAGCTTTACTATGACTCACTAGACAATGCTCGGCCCGTGCCCTCTCCGCCTCAATACAATCAAGTTGAGAATATTTTCTTAAGGTACCTTGGTGAAGTTCTCGCCAACGAAAGAAGCGCAAAGGAGGCAATGGACCTCTGTCAGAAAGAGCTTGAGGCAGTTATGCAATAGCCCTGTGTGAGCGAGTCCGCCGCGTGGGGTTTCGGTGAATTTTGTTCTCCACGCGGCGGAGGGTGGGAAAGTGTGTTGAAGAAGGTGACGTACCTTGGTGAGAAAACGAGTGAATCCGTTGAAAAAAAAGGAGGCCCAAATAGCATATTTATTTCTTCTTCCAACCCTTGTAGGATTTACCATCTTTGTCATTGGCCCAATGATTGCAAGTATTTTTATTTCGCTTTACAAGTGGGATATCTTGAGTTCTCCACAGTTTGTCGCCTTTAAGAATTACCTTCACCTCTTAAAGGACATCCGATTGCTTACTTGTTACTCTAATACTTTTCGGTTCGTTGTTCTTGCTGTAAGTATCAATATCATGTGTGCTTTATTAATAGCTGTTGCTATTAATGCTAAGATGCACGGCACTCTCAGGGGTTTCTACCGATCAGCCGTCTTTTTGCCCGTTATGGTTTCTGCAGCAGCTGTTTCTGTTGTCTGGTTTTTCCTTTTGGACACAGACTTTGGTGTTGTAAACTATTATTTGCTGAAGTTAGGTCTCAGAAAGATTCCTTGGCTGACCTCAAGCCGCTATTCCCTCTGGTCGATCGTCCTAGTAGACGTCTGGAAGACTTTGGGATTCAACGTGGTTCTTTTTTCGGCCGGTTTGCAGAATATACCACGCCATCTCTACGAGGCTGCGCTGATCGACGGAGCAAATCGATGGCATAGCTTTAGATATATCACTATTCCTATGCTTTCACCGACTTTGTTTTTTGCAATTGTATGGGCTCTTATTGGTGCTTTCCAGGTCTTTGATTACCCCTTCATAATGACACAGGGAGGACCAGGAGATTCCTCTCGAACCATAGTGCTTTATCTTTACGAACACGGTTTTCGGTTTTTCTCTATGGGATACGCTTCTACTGTTGCTCTTTCTCTTTTTATCATCATCCTGCTTCTTACCCTTCTCCAGCTGAAATTCAGCGAACGATGGGTGTTTTATGGATGATGATTCATCTCATTGAGAGGTGATAAAGTTGCGCGTAGAGTCCTTAACGGTATTCCTTCATGCATTTCTTCTCATTGTAAGCCTTATGCTACTTCTTCCTTTTGTGTGGATGGTTTCTACCTCTCTTCGTACGCCCGCTGAGTCTTTCACTCTTCCCCCGAAATGGTTACCGGAGAACCCGCAGTTCATAAATTACAAAAGGGTTTTGGAGAGTGTACCTTTTGGTAGGTTTTTTCTGAACAGCCTTCTTGTAAGCAGTTTGATCACCGCTGGACAACTTGTTACTTGTTCAACGGGAGCCTATGCTTTTGCCCGCTTACGCTTTCCCGGAAGGGATGTTCTGTTCGTGGTTTTGCTTTCTTCCTTAATGATTCCTATTCAAGTGACGATTATACCTATTTTTATTATGATCAAGAGACTGGGGCTTACTGATACCCTTCAATCCCTCATACTGCCATCCCTTATTAGCCCATTTGGGGTTTTTCTGCTAAGGCAGTTTTTCCTGACTATTCCAAAAGACCTTGAAGATGCAGCTGTGATTGATGGAGCAAGTCACCTCTTCATCTTTACGAAAATCATTCTCCCCCTTTCTAAGCCGGCACTATCCGCGTTGGCGATCTTTACATTTAACTACCACTGGAACGAGTTCTTCCGCCCCCTCATTTTTCTCAATACGTACGAGAGAATGACGTTACCCCTCGGGTTGTCAATCCTTAAGGGTTACTTTGGGACTGGAAGTGTTTCTGTAATAATGGCCGGTGTTACTCTTGCAGTTTTACCTATACTCGTTGCTTTCGTTTTCGCTCAAAGATATTTGGTAGAAGGGATAACTCTTACCGGTATGAAGGGTTAGTTGTTGGGATTGGAGGTGGGAAGAGAGGAAAACCTTGTAAATTGCAAACCACAGTTTGTTAGCTAATTTTAAAGATCCCAAAAATTCCCTTTAAAAGCTGGAGGTGGGCAATTGTGAGGTTCAAAAAGCCTGGAATTTGGCTGTTTCTTTTAATGTGCTTTGTGCTTATAGGGAGCGCAGTGCCTGCTAAGACGAAGCTGAACTTTGTCTTCTGGTTATGGGCTCCGGAAGCGCTTGAGGGGTGGAAGAAAACGTTCGAAGGTTTCATGGCAGAGAACCCAGATGTGGAAGTTAATTACATTTCCGTCCCGGGTGCTACCTGGGGAGAGTACCTCGACAAGGTGAGCACGCTTATCGCTGGCGGAGAGAAACCAGATGTAATGTGGGTGGCTACAGAGGGCATGCTCTTCTTACATCGCAAGAACCTTATGCAGCCGCTGGACACATATATCGAGCGGGATAAGGCAGAGCTCCAGGAGTTCTTTGAAGACGTGGCTCCTGCTCTACTTGAAGCCATGGTCCTGGAGGGGAAGACGTACGCTCTTCCCTACAGCTGGAACAACATGGTGATATGGTACAACACAAAGATGTTTAACGACCTTGGGATTGCTGTTCCTCAGGAAGACTGGACAAAAGCAGAGTTTGTCGAGATTAGTAAAAAGCTGACAGTGGATAGGAATAACGATGGCAAACCAGACCAGTATGGGTTTGCCGTTGAACCGGCGTACTTTGCAGGTACTATCCCATGGTTGTTTGTGCGTGGCACCAGTCTCCTGAGCGAGGACCTGAGTAAATCCAATGCCAATGATCCTAAGGTCATCGAGGTCATGCAGTTCTTGCAGGACTTGATCTACAAGGAAAAAGTAGCTCCTACCCCTGGATTTGGCCCTACCTTTAACCTCTTTATCGCTGGTCAGATAGGCATGTTTGGTGCTGGGAGATGGCCAGTGGTGACGTTTGTTCAGGAAGGGTTCTCTGACTGTGACATCCAGTATTGGCCAAAATGGGATCAGGAGACCCCAAGGATTACCCTCTTCGGAGTAGATGGTTTCCCACTCCTCACTACAAGTCAGAATCCTGAGGAAGCGTGGAAACTTATCAAGTATATGGTGCGGAAGGATACTCAGGCCAAGCTTATTGGAACGAAGGAGGCACCGGTCGGGAACATTCCAGCTCGAAGGTCTTTGGCAATAGGGGAAGAAATGAGTGTCTTCCCACCTAAAAACTACAAGATCTTCTATGAATCCCTTGTTAAATTTCCTGCTAAGCCGGTTCCTGCTCCAGTAGCCTTTACGAGGGTTGAGGAAATCTGGCTCCGCTATGTTAGTGCAATTCTGGCTAACGAAATGACCCCAGAAGAGGGATGTTCAAAAGCCCACGAAGAGATTTCCAAGGCACTTGGGCAGTAACTCTTTGTGTTAGCCCTGGGCTGGAGAGCTCCAGCCCAGGGCTTTCAAAGGAGCGAGAGAAATGTCCTATTCAGAGAGGGTGTTGAGAAAAAAAGAAAATGTGACTGGCTATCTCTTCATCCTGCCAACGTTAATCGGTTTCTTATCCTTTGTTTTCGGTCCGATGGTGGCAGCAGTCATTCTAAGTTTCTTCTCGTGGGATCTTTTCACTCCCCCGAAGTTCGTAGGGTTGGGTAACTACAGGGCGCTTCTGGGCGACGAACATCTCTTGAGTGTTTATAAGAATACCTTGATTCTTGTAGGAGGTGTGGTGAGCCTCGAAATCATTGGTGGGCTGATTGTTGCCGTGCTTATTGAGCAAAGGATACTTCGTTCCTTAAAGTACTTTCTGAGAACTACCTATTTTTTCCCCTACGTCATTTCTGCTACGGCAGTAGCATTGGTGTGGCACCTTCTTCTGAATCCTGATCTTGGAGTTGTCAACTACTACCTCAGCAAGATTGGGATTGATCGGATTAATTGGCTTTTCTCCACACAGTGGGCTCGGTTTTCTATTATTCTCGTGGAGACCTGGAAGAATATCGGCTTCTACATCGTTATTTTCCTTGCCGGGCTTCAGAATATTCCTCGGCAGCTTTATGAAGCTGCAGAAGTGGATGGGGCAAACAGAGTTCAACAGTTCTTTTACCTCACCCTTCCTTTGCTGTCACCCACAACTTTCTTTCTCATTGTTGTTGGTCTTATCAATGCTTTCCAGATTTTTGATATGCCTTATGTGCTCACGAGAGGGGGTCCTGGAGGAGCTACTCGCACGGTCGTCATGTACATCTACGAGACCGGGTTTCGGTTCTTCAACATGGGCTACGCAGCTACTGTATCCTTGTCCCTCTTTGTGTTTATTGCTGTGCTCACTTTTATACAGTTTAGGATGAGTGGAAGATGGGTCTTTTACCGTTGAGGGAGAGTGTCTGAAGATGCCCCAGAACACGTACAGGAAGAGACGATTAGGGCTTCTCTGGGAAATCGTGAGTTATTTTGTGCTCTTTTTTGGGGCACTGGTTATTCTTATGCCCTTCGCGTGGATGTTCTCAACCTCTTTCGGTACAGCAGAGACTGCCTTCTCTTTACCTCCGCGCTGGATTCCTAACTTTTTCAATACAAAATCGTATCGACAGTTACTTGAGGCAGTACCTTTCTTTAGATACATGTGGAATAGTTTTAAGGTTGCCGCGCTTATTACCGTTGGACAACTTGTTACTTGCTCTACGGCAGCCTATGCTTTTGCTCGCATTCGCTTCAGGGGTCGGGATCCCATCTTTCTGCTATTGCTTTCGTCGATGATGATACCTATTCAGGTAACCGTCATACCTCTTTTCATACTGGTGCGACGCGTAGGCCTTTATAATACCCATGCTTCGCTTATCCTGCCGGTGGTGATCAGTGCTTTTGGGGTTTTTCTTTTACGCCAGTTTTTCCTGACGATACCTGCCGAGCTTGAGGAAGCAGCAAGAATCGATGGGGCCTCGCATTTTGTGATCTACTTTAGAATTATCTTGCCCCTTTCTGGACCAGCTCTTTCCACATTAGCAGTGCTCTGTTTCTTGTACTTCTGGAACGAGCTTTTCCGACCACTAATATTCATAAATTCCATAGAGAAGTATACTATTCCCCTTGGCCTTGTAATGCTCAGGGGGCAGTACGATGTGGGGAGTCCGACTCGAACCATGGCTGCCGTGACGCTGGCTATTATTCCAGCAGTAGTTATTTTCATACTTGCACAGCGTTACCTTGTGGAAGGAATTGCTATAACAGGTCTTAAAGAGTAGTTCGTGGGAATCTCTTTTTAATGTGGGCGGGACAGACACAGAGAATGAAAGCTATCTGAAAAAATGCTTTTCCTACATATGGGGTAATCTGCCTTTCATCCTTCTGGGAAATGCGGTTTTTCTCCTTTTCTGTGCTCCTTCGTTTACTTTCCTCCTGATCGGTAACGTGTTGCTCTCTCTGTGGGCTGGGTGTGTCACTGTGGCTCCTGCGTTCTCTGGTCTTTTGAGTTTTGTAGCTAGAATCCTTCGGGATGAGAAACCTAACTTTAGGGATTTGACCGCTGCGATTCTCCGCTTTTACTGGCGTAGTGCATTGCTTGGAAGCATCGGAGCTCTTTCGCTCTCTTGGTTACTAAGTGCCCTTAGCTGCTTGGGGAAAAAGATAGACCTCGTGGCAGTATGTCTTCTTGTTCCTCCTCTTGTTGCATTCCTTTTTGTGGTCTCGCTTCTCGTCTATGCTTTTCCCGCGATGGCCCTTTGGGACCTTCCGTTCAGGAAAGCTTTTGTCCGGGCACTCCTTTTTGCTTCCTGTTACAGGATTCCTACTGCTGGATTAGTTAGCTTAGGGATTTTGTTCGCCCTTTTAACTCTATGGTCTAAGATGGGTCTTCTGGTCATTCTTCCGTCGGTATGGGCAGTTTTCTCGTGTGAGCTGACAGCAAGGTTATTTCAAGGTAATTGGTGGGGAAAAGATGACCATTCTTCTTGAGCGTGTTTTTGCTTTGCTTCTCTTGAAACAACTCCACGATTAGAAGAAGATGTCACCCGACTTAGTATTCAAAGGACGAGGTGAATGAGAAAAGGGACACTCGTACAGGCCTTGAGAGAACGAGAGGAAAAACTCTTCGCCTACTGGAACCTTCCCTGTAGTCTGGGGGAGAAAGTGGGGACTACCGGTCTGAGGGGAGAGTTTCTTCAGGTACGCGAGGACTTTTCTGTTTCCCTAGGTTCCGGGATGGAAAGGTTGTCCTGGTAGCTGTGGCCAACGAACTTCTGCATTAGATCTTTGCCACCCTAGGGAGTGGGGTTCCCTGTGATCCCGATTACTTAGAACGGAAAAGGAGCTTCGCCCTTCAGGGGGCTTGACTTTGAACGCAGAACATTCTGAGGAAACAACGCATTTTAGGAAGATTATTTTTGAGGAATGTTGCTCCTTGGATAGGTTCACAGAGACCTTGCGGTGGGGAGGCAAAAAGGAGAGACCCTGTATCCTGACTCAGGTGTCGAAAAACCTCAAAAGAAGAAAGGCCCTGCACCTCTATGAAGAGTAGCACAAAGGGAACAAAAAGTCTATCGGCATATTCTGGGAATCCTCCACCTTTTGAGCTTCCCCACGAGGAATGCCATCGCTAAGCTCGCTCAAGTCCATGGACTCTCCAAAAAGGGAAGGATTCGCCTTGAAGTCCTCGACTTTGCTCAGCCCCCTCTTCTTAGCCGTCACCTGCGAAAAGATAGGAAAGCCTGAAGTGCTCCTTTCGGTGGAAGAAGAAGCCTCAAGAAGAGGTCCAGAAGACCCAGGAAGATCAGGAAGCCTTGCTGGGCACCGGAGCTTGTGGAACGGGTTCAAAGACTCCGGGAGGAATTCCCGCTTCTTCGAAGGCAAAGCTCACCGTCCTCCTCAAGAAAGAGGGTTTCACCGTTTCTTCTTCCACGGTGGGGAGAATCCTCAAATCCCTCAAAACCCGGGGTCTTTTGAGGGAGAGAAACCAAAAGCCCACGGGGGAATCAGAGACCCCGAGTCATGAGAAAACCGAAAGACTGCGAGGTGGAATCTCCCGGGATCTTGTCGCCATCGATACCTCAGGAGTCGTCCCCTTTTTGAGAAGGGTGTATCGGGAATTCCCGCCAAAGACCTTATCTTGCGGTGGACCTCTTCCTCCCTCCATTTGCAAGCCACGGAATCTTCCCAGGGTGTTCCTCGAGGAACTCCGAAAGGTACCCCCTTTCCCGCTCAAACCAAGAGGTACTGGAGGGAGTGAATTCTATGGGGAATTTGAGGGTCCTCGCAGGAATACGGTATCAAGCTCTTCGTCCTTCCTCCAAGATCTCCCAAACTCAATGGAATGGTGGAACGGCTCAATCGGACCTTCCGGGAGGGTTCTCTCTGCACTACGAGGAGGAGGTGGATCTTGACACCATGAATTTCCACCTCGAAAGGTGGACTGAAAAGGTGTATAATCGGAAAAGACCACCCTGGAGCTTAGGGAGAGGAGCCTTGGGAGTACCTGAGAGATACTGGACTTGTTGAGTGTCCCACATGATGTGGACCTATACACTCTCTTGACTTTTCCAAAGTTATTTGCTAAAATGCGCATATGAGAAAATATGAGATGGTTTTTAAGGCTCTATCGGATCGGAAAAGACTCCAGGTTATGGTGCTTCTTCTGCGGGAGGAAGAGCAGTTTTTTGTGTGTGAGCTGGCTGATGCTCTGGGAGAAAGCCATTACAATCTCTCCAAATATTTGAGAGAGCTCAAGATGGCAGGTTTGGTGGAAGAAGAGCGGAGAGGAAGAGGGGTTCTCTATCGGGTGAGGCTGGCCGAAGATGGGTTTCTCGAGAGGCTTTATCAGGCGCTCCGGATGGTTGAAGATGACGAGCTGGAGATTTTTCGGGAACGGTTGCGGCTACGGAAGTCGCTACGGGGAGAAAATGCGTGCGTGGTTCGGAGTGATGCGCGCTGGGAAGAGATGGTGGGAGCATTGATGAAATCTAAAAATTCATTGGAGAAAAGGTGATATCGATGTCTAAAAACTGGTATCCAATCATTGATGAGGAGACCTGTATCGGGTGTTTGGCCTGTGTGGAGTTCTGTCCGCATGGGGTGTATGAGGTGGAGAACGGAAGGCCCAAGGTGGTGCGGCCTGAGGAATGTGTCGATTTCTGCAAGGGTTGCCTCAAGGGAGCCTGTCCGGTGGGTGCCATATCCTATTTTGGCGATAAGAAGGTGGAAAAGGAAGGAGTGAAATAAGATGAAGGGATTATTACTCTGTGTGTGTCAGGGGACCTGTCCGTCTTTTCAGGGTATGAATATCTTTGAAATTCTCAATACCGTAAGGAGAGAAAGCCTGGTGGACTTTGTGGCCTTGCATCCTCAACTCTGTGGTGATGATGGAGATGTGTTCCTCTCAACGTTATCGAAAAATGGGGACATCGAAGAACTCTATATCGCGGGATGTGACCCCAAAATGCAGGTCAAAATGTTCCGTGAGGCTTTTGAGCGAGCCGGATTCGATAAAACAAAGCATTATGGCGTTGATATCCGGAACATGAATACCGAGCAGGCTCTGGAGGCGATCAGGAAACTGGTTACCAACGCGAAGAATTGAAGACCAAAATGGCTTCTAAAAGCAGAAACCGGAAAAAAGGACGGCACCGACCGGTGCCGTCCTTTTTTATGTCTTGGGTGCTTTTACCTCCGAAAGGAGTATGGTAAGCTTAAGGAGGGGTGTTGTGGATGAAGAGATTGTGGTTTGTTTTCGTGCTGGTGGGAATTTTTCTTGCCGGATGTGGGAGTGATTCCTTTGATCCTCGTAAAGAAGAGGTTCGAGCGTTGCTCAATCGATATGGGAATGCCCTGATTCTGGGAAATTATGAGCTGGCGAAATCGTGCCTTTTTCCCTCGGGTCCGCGGGACCAGAATTTTGACCTCACCTTTCAAATCGTTCAGAACATCATGAATACCGAACCGCAATATTCGCAAGGAGTGTGTAGCCTACCCCTTTTTGGAGTGGTCATCGATACCGTTCGTTTTCAGGAGGAGTGGGCAGAAGTCAGGTTGAAGAGCCGCCAGGTGTGTGGTTTCTGTGAGAATATCTGGGTTATTCCCTATCCGGTTCCTGTGCCTGAATACGCCTATCCCAGTGCACCGAGTGTGCCCCAGGATGTTTCACCGTTCAACCAGTGGAGCTGTTTTGAAAACTTCTTTTTGATTGATACGGATACCGTACTCCTGAAGAAAGTGGGGAAAAACTGGTTACTGTATTGAAGATTCTGGAAAAGTTTCGGGTATTCCTTTTTGACCTCGATGGAGTGCTCTGGCGGGGAAAAGAAGTGATTCCGGGAGCTCGGGAAGTGGTCAATGGACTTCGAGAGCAGGGTAAGATGGTTCGTTTTCTAACCAACAATCCCCGCAGAACCAGAGAAGAGGTGTGGGAAAGGCTCCGTTCTTTTTCCATTGCTGCTGAACCGAAAGAGATTATGACAGCTTCCTGGGCCACCGCTTCTTACCTCAGAGAACGGGAG
>Ga0308395_1001587_pt1 | contig 14461 bp, 13 predicted proteins | sample Hotspr20SampleP4_FD_202097 | JGI IMG/M metagenome (GOLD analysis project Ga0308395, IMG submission 202097) | Hot spring phototrophic mat microbial communities from Mushroom Spring, Yellowstone National Park, Wyoming, United States - 20050930_P4 ...
ACGATGTGCACTTTATCGGCGTTTCCTCTCTCGCCGGCGCCCATGACACCCTCGTGCCCATGCTCATAGACCTCCTCCGAACGTATGGACGCAGCGACATCCCCATAACCGTGGGCGGCATTATCCCACCCGATGACGTGCCGGCCCTACTGGAAGTGGGCGTCAAAGCCGTCTTTCCACCGGGCACGCCCCTCTTTACTACCGCGAATCAGCTTTTGGACCTCTATGAGGACCCAGCTCGCCAGACTGTGGAGCGAGTTTGAGGTTTATAGCCTCAATCGCCTCATTGGGCGGGAAGCAGAATCACAAAAACGTCTTTTGCAGGCTCTCCTAAGGCAGGGCGCTCAGACGAAGTTCGGCCGGGAGCATGGGCTCAAACCGGGGCTGAGCTATGAGGCCTTTCAGGCGCAGGTTCCCCGCTATGCCTATGAGACGATGTGGGCGCGCTACTGGGAGGCCGCCTGGCACGGCGAAGCCGACCAGACCTGGCCCGGTCGCCCCGCCTACTTCGCCAAAACCTCGGGCACCACCGCCGGCGCTAAGTTCTTACCCATCACGCCCGCAAGCGTCCCCACCCATATACGGGGTGCCCGCCTTGCTTTGGCCTTCTACATAGTCAATAGCAGCCGGCCCGCTTTCGTCAACGGCCGATGGCTCTTTCTATCGGGCAGCCCCGCCCTGGAAAAGACCCCCGCTGGTATCCCCTACGGCCGCCTTTCTGGTATCGTGCACCATTGGGTTCCCGCTTACCTCACCCGCAATCGCCTCCCCTCCTACGCCATCAACATCCTCGAAGACTGGCCCCAAAAAGTAGACGCCATCCTCCACGAAGCCATGCCCCTCCCCCTCACCCTCCTCTCCGGCATACCCCCCTGGATCGTGCAGTTCTTAGAAAGACTCCATACCCTCTCCGGCAAAAACGTACGAGAAGTCTGGCCAAACTTGCAAGTTTATGTGCATGGCGGCGTAGACTTTCGCCTCTACGAGGGGCAGCTGCGAAACCTGATGCCAGGCGTGGACTTTGTAGAAACCTTTCCAGCGTCGGAGGGGTTCTTTGCGTTTCAGGACACAATGGATCGGGAAGCGGGGCTGCGGCTCTTAGTAGACAATGGGATTTTCTATGAGTTTGTTTTGCTGGAAGAGGCGGATAAACCTGGAGCCCGACGTTATCCGCTATGGGAGGTAGAGGTGGGGCGCAAGTACGCCATGGTCATCACCACGAATGCGGGCTTGTGGGCGTATGAACTGGGCGATGTGGTGGAGTTTGTATCGTTGCGGCCGTATCGGGTGCGCGTGGTAGGGCGCGTGAAAAATCACCTCAGCGCCTTTGGCGAGCATGTCATTGAGGCCGAAGTAGAAGGAGCCATAGCCGCCGCTGCCCAAGCTGCCGGCGCCCAGGTGGCTGAGTTCACCGTCGGCCCCCGCTTAGAAAATCCCCCCTGCCACGAATGGGTCATCGCCTTCCTCACCCCTCCCAAAGACGCCCAAACCTTCCTCGCCATCCTGGATACCACCCTGCAAAAGCTCAACCCCTATTACGCCGACCTGCGCCGGGGAGAAATCTTACACCAGCCCCTTGTCCATACCCTCCCCCCAGAAACGTTTTATGCAGTTCTCGCCGACCTCGGCAAGCTCGGCGGGCAAAACAAGCCCCCCCACCTCAAAAGCGACCGCAGCCTCCTGGATCGGCTTCTACCACACACCCAACCCCTGCAAACCACCGTCTCATGAGCTTCCCCCGCCCGATGCCTTTTTTCATACCCCCCTCCTCAGCCCAAGCTCCATCAAACACAAAATCCTCCTGCCGCTGGGCCCGCTCCCCAGAAGGTAGAATACTCAAGGCGCTCCTCCTCTCCTCTTTCCTCTGGGCTGTCCCGCTAAGGGACACCATAGCCGACCCCGCCATCTACACGGTGCAGTTCTACCGCGGACAAAATACGCTCGCCTTCCCCTACCTCGGCCTGAACGAAAACCAGGTGCTCACGCTGGAGTTTGACGAGCTACGAGAGGGGGGCGCATCCGACTTCTGGGTACGTATCCAGCTCTGTAACCGCCATTGGGAACCTTCCACCCTGCCCCTCACCGAATACTGGCCAGCCTTCCTCTCTGACCGCATCACGGAGTTCAGCCTTTCCGTAGGAACGCGCGTGCCCTATGTGCATTATCGCTACCAGCTCCGAAATCTCTTCCAACGTAGCGGGTTTTATGTGATAGAGGTCTTCCGAGACAACGATCCCGCCCGCTTAGTCCTGCGCCGCCGCTTCTACGTCGTGGAAAACGTCGTCCAAATAGCACCTGATTGGGGTGGTCAAGTCGTTACCGGCGCCCGACAACGGTTCCAGTCGCTATCCTTCAAAGTATACCCCCGCAGCCTCCAATCCCTCCAAAACTACCAGGAGTTATTTTGCGGTGTCTTACAGAATGGCCGCTGGGACCGGACGAACCTCAACCTCCGTCCCACCTTTCTCGGCCAGAACTACTTAGAATACCGCTTTCAGCCGGGCCTGGACATGGAGGCTGGGAACGAATTTCGCATGCTGGACCTCCGGAGTATCTTGCGACGACGCAGCTTTCAGGTAGAACGCACCCTCTGGAGCGATTCGGGCATCGTCGTGCTCCTCTCCCCAGAAAGGCCCCGGGCCAATGCGGTGTACTTCAGCCAGATAGACCTCAACGGGCGGTTCCTCATCCAAGTGCAAGACCTCCCCATAGACACCACCGGCCGATGGGCCGGCCGGGATGAGCTTAGCGCCACGCAAGCCGACTACTTCTGGGTGGAATTCCGCCTGCAGGCCGATAAGTATCCCCAGCCCGTCTACGTCGTGGGCAGCTTCATGGGCTGGTCACCCGACCCCCGCTACGAGCTCTACTACGATGAAGCCCGCGGCGAATATCGCCGCCGCATCCGCCTCAAACAGGGCGTGTATGACTACCTCTACGCCCTCTATGACCCCGCCTGCACCTGCTTCCGCACCGAACCCCTTGAAGGAAGCTACTTCGAGACCGAAAACATCTACCTGATTGTAGTGGGTTACCGCGGCTTCACAGACCGTGAAGACCGGGTGGTAGGACACCGATGGATTGGCGTGTACGAGTAAGGGATGCCCCCAAGCACGCCACCAGTCCATTGTGCAGCGTCCGAATCGCATATACACGGGACCGCCGAAAAATCCCTCCCAAACACCTCCTCCGTGCCGTCGGTGGTTCGCTCAAGGCATGGGTATCTTTGCCCTGCCCGCTATAACTTTGGAAAATGGCACTCCAGCTCGTAGAATGCCCCCGCGATGCTTGGCAAAGCTATCCGCATATTGTCCCCACCGAGATAAAGATAGCCTATCTCTCCGCCCTCCTCGAAGTGGGTTTCCATACGCTGGACGCCGGCTCCTTCGTCTCGCCGAAGGCCGTCCCCCAAATGGCCGACACCGCCGAGGTCTTTAGTCGCCTCCCCTGGCAGGCTCACCCCCAAACCGGACTGCTCGTCATCATCGTCAATGAAAAGGGCCTCCAACAGGCCCTCTCCCACCCCGCCGTGAAGTACGTGGGCTACCCCCTCTCCCTCTCAGAGACCTTCCAGCAGCAGAATGCCCGCCAATCCGTAGCCGAAGCCAAAAATTTCATCCCCCACCTCGTACAAGCCTGCACCAGCGCAGGCAAAATACCTGTCGTCTACCTCTCTATGGGCTTTGGTAATCCCTATGGCGAACCCTACGCGCCAGAAATCGTGGTAGAAATGGGCGGCTACCTCCAAGAGGCGGGCGTCTCTATCGTTTCCATTGCGGATACCGTGGGCATAGCCACGCCGGACGATGTCTATGCCACCTGCGAGAAGGCTGTCTCCAGCATAAGCAATGTGGTCTGGGGAGTTCATCTACATGCCCATCCCCACAATGCCCACGCAAAGGTAGCGGCAGCCTGGGAAGCAGGCATCCGGCGTTACGATAGTGCCTTAGGCGGTTATGGGGGATGTCCCTTCGCTGGCACACCCCTGGTCTCCAATCTCCGCACAGAAACCCTCTTGGAGTTCCTCCGGGAGCAGCTTGAGACGCTACCCATTCGGGAGGAAGCGCTATCTCGGGCACAGGCCCTTCTGCCAGAGGCATTTCCGGCGGGGTAAGTTTGACAGGCGAGGCAGCGCCTGCATGACCACCCAAACTCCCTGCGGGCTACGCTGAGGCAGCCCTCCAGTAAAGCAGCGTGCGGCTACCATGCAGGCAGCTGCACGCCGAAGATAGCCAGACAACGAAAACTGGCAGGCTATCCCACCCCCACTCACCTCCCCATAAGCGGGGATAGTTCCACCCCCTTTCGCATGTCAAAATGTTTTTACCTTTGCTCTTGGCACACATGTGGTGGTTATTTGTGGGGCTGGGCAGCTGGCTTTGGGCCCAGGCATCATCGCCCGTATCCTTGCCAGAGATTGAGCAGCAGCTGGCCAAAATAGGGCCGATAATCCTCAACCATGAAGACATGGCCCTCAAAGACTCCCTCAATAAGGAGTTCCTCGCCCTCTGGCTCAAAGCTTTTTCTGTCCCGGAGGCCTTCTCTTATCCGTTTGATTCTGTCGTTACCGTGTCCGACCTCTGCCCGCCCGATAGCGCCTTTCGCATACTCAGCTGGCAGATAGTGGACTTTGAGGAAAGAGACCACTATTACTATGGGATTGCTGTCCGGCGCTGGCGAAAAGATAAAAAGTCTCCTTGGCAGGTTCGCGCCTACGTGCTGAAGGAGATTCCTGAGGTTCTTCAGGAGGATGACATTGAGCGGCGGACGCTGGACCACACGCAGTGGGTGGGTGCTTTGTACTATCACCCTCGGTATAGTAAGCATGGGGTGCTGCGATACGAAGGCTGGGTGAAGGTTCCTCGGGGTCGCCAAATCGTCAAAGAAAAACTCGTGTATTATGTCCTGCTGGGCTGGAATGGCTATGATAAGCGGCGAAACTTCAAAGTCATCGAGACGATATTTTTTGATCCGAGGCAGCCGGAGAAGGTATTTTTCGGGGCGCCGGTGATATACTCGGGGCCCGTTCCGAAAATGCGAGTTATTCTACCGTATAGTGAAACGACACCGCTCAGTCTTAATAAAGGCTGGTTTGTGCCGAAGCAAGGTAGTCGGCGTCAGATAGAGGCGATAGTATTTGACCATGTGAGCACCGCTGGGCGACGCTCGCAAAAAACCCTCTGGGAGGACCCCCGGCCGTTCTTTGGGGCCGATGGCACGTATGATGCGCTGGTATTTCTAAAAAAAGGCCTCTGGGAAGGCCGCCGGGGCATCCTGGTTTATCGCCGCAACGTCATCCCTTACGCCCCTGAGATAGAACACTACGACCCCAAGGTCATCCAGCGCCAACGTGAGGAAGCCATGCGCAAGCTCCGGCAGTATGGATTCTCGCGTTAGGTTTTCCTGGCGGTATGTTATCATTGGGGGGTACATTTTAGTTACCGCTGCCCTGCTCTCGTGGCCTTACCGTTCGCCTTTTCCCCTCTCCGCTCTTCAGGAGAAAGTCTGGCAGTACGGCGATCTTTATGCGCCGTTTTCGTTTCGGGTAGAGCAGGAAGAGAGCGAAGCCGCAACCGCCCCAACATCGCCAGGCCAGCTTGTCTTCCGACGGGACACTTCCCGCCACCCCACCCTGCGAAAAGTCCTGGATAGCCTCTCCCGCCACCTCTCCCCCGAAGAAGCCCATGTTCTTCGGCAGGCCTTTCTCTACGCCTACCGCTATGGCTATGTAGACATGCCCCTGCCCGCGGATGCCTATGGCACTGCGCTCTTGCATTATGCCCCCCAGATAGAAGAAGAAGTCCCCCTCCAAGCCTTAGTGGATAGTCTCCGCTTACGCCAGTGGCTCCTGCGCGAATTTCCCCAGGCTAAGCCCCTCTGGCCCCTCATCAAAAGTTCCTTTCCCCCAGACTGCCAGTACGACCCCGCCCTGACCCAAACTTACCTCAAAACCTTCTCCGAAAAACCCGACACCTACGCCAACATCATCCAGAAAGGCCAGCTCATCATCCGCCAGGGCGAACTCATCACCCCAGAAAAATCGCAGTCCCTCCAAAGCCTCGCCCTCGCCTACCAGGAAAGCCACGCCCTCCATAGCCGACTCCTCCGCTTTGCCGGCACCCTCCTCCTCATCTCCCTCATCACCCTCCTCGCCCTCTGGTACCTCTACATCTCCCAGCGCCTGACCAAAGATAACAACCGCACCCTCGCGCTCATCCTCAGTATCTACCTTTTCACCACCATGCTCGCCGTGGGCATCTCCTCCATAGAGTCGCTCTTCACCCTCCAAAATATCCCCCTCTACCACCTCATCCCCCTCGCTATCGGCCCTATGCTCCTGGCTATCTTCTTTGATGACCGGGTGGGCTTCATCTCCGCCATCACCATCAGCGCCCAAATAGCCCTGATCGTGCCAGAACCCGTGGAGTTCTTCTTCGTACATGGCCTCAGCAGCATGCTCACGGTCTTTCGTCTGCGGGCCGTCCAACGCCGCTCCGACATCTATCGCGCCCTCATCCTCTTAGGCTTAGGCTACACCATCTCCTACCTCGGCTACCACCTCTACCGCCATGCCTCCTTCTCCCTCGCCTGGGAAGGCCTCCTCCTCCTCTACATCAACGCCGCCATCTGCCTCGCCGCCTATCCCCTCGTCTACCTCTTCGAAAGACTCTTCGGCGTCAGCTCCGACATCAGCTTCCTGGAGCTCCTCAATACCCATCACCCCCTCCTGCGAGAACTGGCTCAAAAAGCCCCAGGTACCTACCAGCATAGCCTCGCCGTCGCCATCCTCGCCGAAGCCGCCGCCAGCGAAATCGGCGCCCACCCCCTCAAAGTCCACGTCATGGCCCTCTTCCACGACATCGGAAAACTCAAAAACCCCTCCTACTTCATCGAAAACCTCGCCGCTATCACCCAAGGCGCCATCTCCAATCCCCACTTCCACCTCACCCCCAAAGAAAGCGCCCAGCTCATCAAAGCCCACGTAGCCGATGGCATAAAACTCGCCCGCCACTACCGCCTCCCCGAAGAAGTCATCGGCGGCATCCAAACCCACCACGGCACGACTCTCATCGCCTACTTCTGGGAACGCCACCGCCGACAAAATCCCCACGCCACCGACGAGGCTGACTTCCGCTACGACGGCCCCCTCCCCCGTACCAAAGAAGAAGCCATCCTCCACCTCGCCGACACCCTCGAAGCCAGCACCCGCGCCCTACGCGACCTCACCCCAGATATGCTCCGAACCCACGTCCGCCAAATCATCGCCCAGCGCATCCAAGAAGGCCAGCTCCAACAAGCCCCCCTCACCCTCACCCAAATCAAAACCCTGGAGGAGGTCTTCTACAAACAACTCCTCTCCCAGCACCACCAGCGCATCCAGTATCCCGCACCAGCACCAGCTCTGAGTAGTTAGCCGCACCTCTCCCCCCACAAAGCTATTCTCAACACACCTCGAGCAGCTTGAGACACGCCTAAAACCTCAGCCCACCCCTCCCCCTATCCCACCAGACTCCTCGGTGCGCTCCGCATTTGCCACCAAAGCAGCCAATAAACCCGGCAAGAAGAACCCCGCTACACTTCCTCAAATTCCAGCCATAGTGTCACCGGGCCGTCGTTACACAACGACACCGCCATCTTCGCCCCAAACTCTCCCGTCTCCACAGGGATATCCGGCGCTTGCCGACGAAGCTCTTCCAAAAACGCCTCATACAAGCTCCGTGCCTGCTCAGGCGGCGCCGCCCCAACAAACGACGGCCGAAAACCCTTCCGTAGCTCCCCGTACAACGTAAACTGCGACACCACTAAAAGACCTCCCCCCACCTCCCGCAGCGATAAGTTCATCCGCCCCTCCTCATCCGAAAATACCCGCAGATTCACCAGCTTATGCGCTGCCTTCGGCAAAAGCCCCGGCGTATCCCCCGTCCCAAAACCGACCAGCACCAAAAGCCCCTTCTCAATCCGCCCCACCAGCCGATCCGCCACCCGCACCTCCGCCCAAGAAACCCGTTGGACTAACAGCCTCATGACTGCAACCTATCAACTAATCGCTCAAATAACGCTAAATAGGTATGATACCGACTCTGCGCAACCTCACCTTTTTCTACCGCAGCCCGCACTGCACAGCCCGGCTCATCTATGTGCAGGCAGTTGCTGTACTTGCAGGCACTGAGCCGATCCCGCATCTCAGGAAAGTACTGCGCCAGCTCACTCCGCCCAATCCCCCCCGGTATCAGCTCCCCAAAACCCGGCGAATCTATCACCGCCCCTCCAAAAGGCAAATCATACAATGCCGTATAGCTCGTCGTATGCCGCCCCTTCTGGGTAAGCTTCGCCAGCGGCTGCGTCCGCAGATTGAGACCCGGTATTAGCGCATTAATAAGGCTGCTCTTACCCGCGCCACTTAGCCCCGTCAAAAAACTCACCTTGTCCCGCAGAATCTCCCTAAGCGCTTCTACACCATCCCCCTGCGTGCTGGATACTTCGCGCACATCGTATCCCAAATCCCGATAAAGCCTCATCATATAAGCTCTCCTTGCCGCCGCCTTAGGAGAAAAACGCAGGTCTGCCTTGGTGAAAATCAGCCCAGCAGAAACCCCATACGCTTCACATATCACTAAAAAACCATCTACGTATCGAAAAGGCGTAAAAGGCTGTTCGGGCGTAACCAAAAGATAAGCCTGATCGATATTCACACATAGAATGTGCAAACGATAGGGATTGTGCGGGTCTATCCGAACAAGCCAGTTGCGCCGCGCCTCCCAGTCGTGAATCACAAACCGATCACCCTCCATACTCCCCAGCACCCAGTCCCCCACCGCCACCGGCAACGTATAGGGCGCCTCCGACAAACGGTGCTTCCCGCGCAGGACGGCCGTCCGCTCCTGCCGCCCTTCCACAACCCGCACATACAAATGATCCCCCGCCGTCCGAATCAAAAGCGCTTTCTCCATGTACCTTTGCAAAGGTGCGAATTTTAGTTACCGGTGCAGCCGGCTTCATCGGCAGTCATACAGCCCGCCTCCTCCTCGACCAGGGCCATGAAGTCATCGGCCTGGATAACCTTAATAACTATTACGCCCCCCTCCTCAAACTGCATCGCCTCCAAATCCTTCAAGCCTATCCAACCTTCCGCTTTTACCCCATAGACCTAAGCGATTATACCAGTCTCTCTGCCCTCTTCGACCTGGAAAGCCCCATCGACGCTGTCCTCAACCTCGCCGCCCGAGCGGGCGTCCGCGCCAGCCTCCAAGAACCCCTCCTCTACCATCACACTAACGCCACCGGTAGCCTCCACCTCCTGGAGCTCATGCGGCAAAAAGGCTGTACCCGCTACATCTTAGCTTCCACCTCCTCTCTCTATGCCGGTACGCCTCTGCCCTTCACCGAAGACCAGCCTGTCAATACCCCCATATCCCCCTACGCGGCCTCCAAAAAAGCCGCCGAGCTTATGGCCTATACCTACCACTACCACTACGGCTTTGATGTGGCTATCCTGCGCTATTTCACCGTCTATGGCCCCGCCGGTAGACCCGACATGAGCATCTTCCGCTTCATCGAGTGGATATATCGGGGGCAGCCCGTCCAGCTCTTTGGCGACGGCTCCCAATCTCGCGACTTTACTTTCGTAGAAGACGTTGCCCGAGGCACCATCGCCGCCCTCCAAGTAAAAGGCTACGAAATCTTCAACATCGGCGGCGGAAAAGCCCCAACCTCCCTCAAAGACGTCCTCGCCTACATCGCCCAAAAGCTTGGCAAGCCTGCCCACATCCAGACACACCCTTTCCCAAAAGCCGATATCCTTCACACCCAGGCTAACATCTCCAAAGCCCGTCGCCTCCTGAACTGGGAGCCCCAAACAGACTTCTGGGAAGGCCTCGACAAAACTATCCAGTGGCACCTCCAAAACCGCCCCCTCTTAGACAACCTTCCTCTCCCATGACCCGCGCCCTGTATTTTGTTCTACCTCTCACCCTCATGAGCCAAACCCCTCACCATGACCCCCTTTACAAACGCCTCCAGCGCCTGTACCTCCTCTCAGTGCAAAACGCTACCTACCTCCAACCCTTCGAAGACACCCTGCAGATTCTGACGGCTCGCTACGGCACGTATCCCACCATCCAAATGTACCGCTATGGGGCACTCGCCCTCAAAGCACGTTACGCCACGAACCTCCTAGAAAAGAAAGACTACCTCTACGCCGCCATCGCCAGCATGGACGCGCAGGCCGCCCGCACGCCCAACGACCCCGAAGTCCGCTTCATCCGGGGATCCTTCTACTACTACCTCCCCTTCTTCTTAGGCAAACGCAAAGCCGCCCAAGACGACATCCAGACCTTAGTCACGCTCTTAGAGACCCAAACCCAAGACCTTACCCAGCTGTACGATAAGGAAGTTTTGCGTGCTATGGTTGATTTCATCGCCCAAACAGGCTGGGTTGAAGAAACACGCATCAAAAAACTCCGACAACGCTATAGCCTCTAATACCATCTCCTGTGAGACGTATCTTTACCCCACCCAAAGCCAAGTAGGGATGGCACGGCCATTGAAGAGAGCTTGAAAGCATCCAGCAGAAGTGTTTTACCAGCTTTACAAGCAGGAGGTAGATGCTCGGATAGCCAAGAGATGACAGGCCCTGTGGAGGTCACGGCGAGGGGAGCGATTGAAGCCGGTGAAAGAGATGGGGATCAGCCGCAAGCCGATTCAGCGGGTGCTCAGGGCGTGGAAGGAGGCAGGGGCGTGGTATGGGACCATGCGGCCTTTCACAAGGCGAAGGTGGTGGGGGAGGTCGGGCTGAGGTGGATCTATCAGCCGCCCTATTCGCCTGAGCGCAATCCTGCGAAGCGGGTATTTGCGGAGGTTCGGTGGTGGGTAGAAGGGCGTAGGTATGAGCGCATAGAAGCAAAGAAAGCGGCGGTGGAGGCGGTGCTACGACGGTTGGAAGCCGAGGGGAAGGTCTCATTGCTGGTAGAGTGGCACTATATCCGTTAAGCTTTGAATGCCCTGCTCTCATGACTAAGAAGCTGTGTTTTTAGAAATGGTATAACTACTTACCCATTTTACCCTGAATGGTGTACAGACTATACCCATGTCTGAACGAACATGGATGGCAACCTCTCCACTCAGACGGCTTGAGAATCTGGAAGCAGAAATAGAACGGCTTCAAACAGAGAATGCCGAGCTGCGTTGCCGTTTGGGGATGAACAGCAACAATAGCCATAAGCCGCCTTCGAGCGATGGCTATCGCAAGAATAGAGCCCGTTCGGCTTTACCAAAAGAAAAACGGAGCTTTGGGGGACAGAAAGGACATAATGGGAAGACACCGTACGCTGTCGAGGAGCTAGATCGGGTGGTGGTTCATCCGCCGAAGGTATGCAAACGCTGCGGGCGCTCTTTTGAAGGGGAGCGAGACCAGCGAGTAGTGCCGTGTTAAGTCAGATTTTTCGTTTTTTTGCGTTTCGCCCTCTCAGTCGGACTACATTATATGGAGATAATAAAGCGACCGCTGATTTGGTGCAAAAAGTTACCTAACAAAGCAGTAGGGAGTAAGCGACAGGTGTTCGACTTGCCGCAGCCAAAACTGGAAGTGACGGAACACCAGATTGGCGAAATCGAATGCTGTGGTTGCGCTCAGCAGGGTGAGTATCCGCCGGAGATACGAGCAGGCATGCAATATGGGGCGGGAGTATGTGCCTTGGTGACCAAACTGTCGGTAGAGCACAAAATGCCATTGGAGCAAATCTGCTGCCTGTTTGCGGACTTATATGGTTACGAGTTGAATAGCGAAACGGTGGAAACGGCCCTGGAAGAGGGGTATGAGTTGGCCTGTCCGCTGGAAGAGAGCATTGTCGAGCAGTTGAAACAGGCGGAAGTAGTCCATTTTGACGAAACCGGGTTGCGGATTGAAGGGAAGTTGCAATGGTTATACACGGCTAGCAATGCCTGGTACACCCACTTATTCGTGCACGAGAAGCGGGGAGAAGCAGCCTTGCGTAGCGAAGCGTCGGTCTTGAAAGCATTCCGTGGATATGCGGTGCACGATTGTCTGGCTTCTTATTTCAAATTTAGCGAATTTCGCCATGTGTTATGTAATGCTCACTTTGAACGAGCGTTGCAAGGGTCGATCGAAACGGGGTCACAGTGGGCCAGAGAGATTCAAACGTTTTTACTTGGTCTGTATAAGTACGCTTCGCACTCTCCCCCCTTGCAAGGGCAGGCGGCCGAAGAGAAGCGACAGAAGTATCGCGACATTCTTGCCAAAGCGGAAAAGCCACCGCCTGACCCCAAAACCGGCAAAGGCCGACCTAAGAGTACTCCAGGGCGAAATTTGCTAAGGCGTCTGAAAGAACATGAAAATGCCGTGTTGGCGTTTGCTTCGGTGGAGGGGGTACCTTTCACCAGTAATCAGGCAGAACATAACTTGCGTCCTGTCAAAGTCAAGCAAAAAGTGCGTGGATGCTTCCGCACCCAACAGGGAGCTAAAGGCTATGCCCGTTTGCAGGCTGGCATTTCAAAGGGTAGGTAGTTACTTTTTTCCAAATCGGATGCTTTTTATCAAGCTGTCAGAAAGTGGTACATTTCCGAGTATAATCTGGCTATCTCACTTATTTGATCACTACTTTTGCCTCATGCTATGATTGTTACCAAAAACGTCCAGCGTCAAACCCGCTACACCCTCTCGCCCGAAGCGCGGTGCGAGGCGCTGGCGAGGGCTGGTGGAGTTGAATTTGGAGAGGTCGGGGAGGGAAAAGTAATGCAGTCTATGCTTTTTGATGACAATGTTCGTAAAACAGCTCACTATCTGGTCTTCCATGACGAAAGCGAACCCATTCCCAACAAAGGCTGGCTGCTGATTGGGTTACTGTTTGTGAAAGAAGAGCATCTTTGCAATATCGAAGGTACGCTGAACTATCATCGCCGCCAGGAAAATTACGATGGCGAAATCCATTTTTGTAAATTACCCAAAAGTTTTGACGGTGAATTTGGAGCAAAAGCGCGTGTCGCTAGGCGTTGGATGAGAGACTACCAGGATGGGATGTGTCAGGGTGCGCTTTTCACTTGCCTTGCGGTCAATCGCGCCAGCCCAAAATTTGAACGTGAACGTTTCAAAGAAGATTTCCATGCCTACAATCGGTTTACCGCTATGGCAATCAAGGCTGGCGTTTCCTACCTGTTACAACCGCTCGGTTATGATGTCATCGAACTCACGGTTGTTTCAGATGGCAAAGACCGCAAATCTCGCCCCATGCAAGGCATAGTAGACAACTTTGAGGATTATCTTCACTATCGCGTGGAGTTGGACAACATGATGGCTCAATTAACTACCGAACGGCACTATCCAACTGTAAAAATGCAACAGATTCGAGTCATCTCTTCCGAACAGAACAATTTACTTCAATTGACGGATTTATTACTTGGCAGTCTACAAGTAGCTATGTTCGGTATCTCCAACCGACCTGTCAAAAGAGAGCTGGCAAGAATGGTGTCATCCTGGTACCAGGATCTTCAACGTCCTCCCACGAAACAGCAATACAAAATGCACCGCAAATTCAATGTCTGGGGCTTCCCTGACGACCAGGGCAAACCCTTCCACCACTTTTCAATGGCAGTCTACCCCAATGGAGCAGAGCAACTTTTGTTATTTTGACTGCTTTCCCCGGCGAAACCTTCCGCATACTGAAAGAGAAGGAACAGCGTCAATACGGCGAATACCGCATACGGTGGTTGGTGCTGGAGGCGTGAGAGAAATTCGCGCAGCGCTGAACAAAAATGTATAATACACATAGAATTGCACTTTTATACCATTTCCTGTGAGACATATTCTTACCCCACCCAAAGCTAAGTAGGTATGGCACGGCCATTGAAGAGAGCTTGAAAGCATCCGGCAGAAGTGTTTTACCAGCTTTACAGGCAGGAGGTAGAGGCTCGGATGGCCAAGAGATGGCAGACGCTATGGGTGCTGCGGCGAGGGGAGCGATGGAAGCGGGAGAAAGAGGTGGTGGGTCAGCCGCAAGCCGATTCAGCGGGTGCTCGGGGCGTGGAAGGGGGCAGGGGCGTGGTATGGGACCATGCGGTTTTTCCCAAGGGGAAGGCGGTGGGAGAGGGGAGGCCGCCCTACTCTCCTGAGTCCTGCGGAGCGGGTATTGGAGGAAGTTCGGCGGTGGGTAGAAGGGCGTAGGTATGAGCGCATAGAAGCGAGAAAGGCGGCGGTGGAAGAGGTGCCATGACGGTTGGAAGCCGAGATGAAGGTCTCATCGCTGGTGGGGTGGCACTATGTCCGTCAAGCTTTGAGTACCCTGCCCTTGTGATTAAGAATCTGTGTCTTTAGAAATGGTATAAGCACCCAGCCCTTAGACGGGAAGCGTCGAGGTGAGTGGATTTGAACCACCGACCCCCTGCTCCCAAAGCAGGTGCGCTACCGGGCTGCGCTACACCTCGCCAGCGGTGAGGGCGGGATTCGAAC
>Ga0308395_1001597_pt1 | contig 14383 bp, 20 predicted proteins | sample Hotspr20SampleP4_FD_202097 | JGI IMG/M metagenome (GOLD analysis project Ga0308395, IMG submission 202097) | Hot spring phototrophic mat microbial communities from Mushroom Spring, Yellowstone National Park, Wyoming, United States - 20050930_P4 ...
ATCAAATGAAGCCTAAAGTTGTATAGACTGAAGGCAGTGTTTGAAGATAAAACTATTCTTTTCCTTTCCTTCTTCTCCATAGTTCTATAGCGGTAGAATAGATAACCGCAGACAATAGCATAACATAACCATATCTTTTTCTAACTATTGGTCCCACATTTGGCTCTGCTATCACATGAAGCCATACAAAGCCTAAACACATCAAAAACACAAGCCAAAACCACAGCTTTTTCCTATGGAACCAAAGGGCTATAGGTAGCAAAAGCCATGCGAACCACAGATAGATTGCCTCAAAGGGCGTTATATACCTCGCTATTGTTCCACCAGTTGTAGAACCTTGACTAAACCAAAACCTTGGAAAAGGAGAAAAGAAGCCAACCGTCAAGGCTCTCGGAGTGTATTCAATAAAGTCCCCCACACTTCTAAACTTTATATCCTCATCAATAGCCCCTGGATGACCGCTTAAATACTGTGCCCAAATCTCATTTCTCCATACCGCGAGAGTGTAAAAGAGATTTTCTACTTTATCGGGTATGTAAGGGTTCCAATACCATTCTGTTTGTGTTTGTGTTTGTGTTTGTGTTTGTGTTTGTGTTTGTGTTTGTGTTTGTGGCTGAAGCAGTCCGTAAGTTACGAAGATAACAAGAAATACAAGGGTAGTTTTTCCATACCTTAGAAATGATTCCTTTCCTTTCCAAACCAAGTTTATGGTAGCTGTTAAAAGAGAAATTGACAAAAAGAGGGCATAGAAGTAATAGACAATCTTCAGAGCGTACTCGCGACCTACTGTAAAAAATACAAAAGCACCTACTACGCCCGCAAGTATGGAAATTAAGTTTTTCTTTATCTCATTGGAAAACGCCAAAGCCAAACTCAAGAAGGTTAAATACATTCCAAGTATGTATAGCCCATCTTTGTGTATTTGGGATACCCATGTCAGAGAAGTAGGGAAAATAATAAAGGGAATTGTAAAAATAAAGGCAGTTTTCTTAGAAATATCTAAAAGTCTAAGCAGTATGTATAAGATTAGTCCAGCGGAAGCATGCAAAAAGGCATTAAAAGGGAGCAATACCCAAGGCTTGTGAATTCCTGTAAGGGCATAAAAAAGTCCCGCAATGCCAGACATGGCTTGCCCGCTAATTGGATGTCTTAAGGTCCATACGCTCCATCCTTCTTGCTCCACTCTTTTTGCTATTTCTACTCCCTCCGTGTGAAACTGAACCCAGTCACCACCCACAATAAGCCCATCTTTCCAGTGGGCAGATGGGAAAATTATTGGCAAAATCACAAACTGAACTAAAAGCCCTACGGTTAATGAGTATATATAAAAGGCAAGCCAAAGCGTGATGTGAAACTTATAATCTCCAATATATGAAACCCAATCTTTCCGCATCTTTCCTATCAAAAACCCCCTTTATGTCAAAAAGTATTAACGGTTCACAAGACAACATTTTAAACTCTTCTAAAGTAAATGTTTCAAGGAATACCCTATGCCTTACCGCATACAAAATAGCATCGTAAGGAGCTTTTTCTTTGTAATCCTTTTCAAGCTCTATATCAAACTCCTCCTTTACATCCTCCTCCCTTGCTATTGGATCATAGACCACAGGTTCAATTCCAAACTCTTTAAGTTCTTTTATAACTTCAAAAACTTTGCTGTTTGTGACATCAACCCGCACAACGCAGATTTTTTCTTTGCTGGCTTTCAAACCTTCAAGGAGGGTATTCATCTCAAGACCTCCTTCCATTCTTGAACTATTTTTTCAATTCTAAAATCCTCAGCCCTTTGCTTAGCTTTTTCTGAATAGTTTTTTCGCAAGCTTTCATATTCAAGTAGTTTATCTATTTTCTCAATCCACATTATTTCCCTTTCTTCTAAAGGCTCGTTTGCAGTTTTATATTTTACCCCAAGTTGACACTTTCTTGAGGTACTCTGCAATGCTAACTTCTACCATTAACTTTTTTTAGAAAAGCCTCAAACACCATATCCACGGTTATTCCTTTAACTAGTTTTTCATCATAGTCTCTTCTATAAAATGCTTCTTTCAAGAATGGGTTTACTATTTTCACAACTCTACCATAGTCATATATTTCCCATGGACTAGTGCATAAAAATAAAGCGATGACTTTCTTTCTAAGATATATACCTAAATGTATAGCTAATGTATCGCCACATATCAAAATATCAGCTTCATCTATATCTCTTATATACTCAATTAGTGTGTCTCTTTGTCTTAAAAAAATTACTTCGTATCCTTCTTTTTCTATTTTAGCTTTTAGTTCATCATAATAAGGACATACCTTCATTGGCCAAACCTTACCCGCGCGCTTCTCTATAGCTATAACTTTACGGTCCTTTTTCTGTATAGGTAAGACTTCATAATTTAATAGATACTCTTCTCCGTTAAATTTTTTTCCGATCATACTAAACAAGATCTCTTGATATGTTTTTTTGTTTTCCCATTTTAATAAATCAGCCTTTTCCTTTCCGTATTTTGAAATTAAACTCATATCATACCACTCTTTGCTCTCATCAGTGTATGAAAGTTTGTTACTTTCAAAATCGTAATAAACACCTATTAGTCTTTTGTATCTTAATTTTGTTAAAAATTTAGCCAACTCCACATCTTCTTCAAGGTTTAAGACTATATCAAAATTTATATTTTTCAAGGTATCAATTTCATTTGGTGTTAATATTTTTAAAGTCTCAAGCCTGGGTAATAACTCGGCAGCTTCTTTAGAGGTAAGCCAAAATATATTTCCATTTATCACTCTCAATATAGGAGTAGTTCTCACAACATCACCTAATGCGCTTGTTTTATAAATCAAAATATTACTCATCCTCATAACCTCCTTCTTGTGTATAACTTTTATATAGCTCAATTGCCTTTTTCATTATACTATTCCATTTATATAATTCTCCTATCTCTTTTGCTTTCTTAGCCATTTCTACAACTAACCATCTATTTTGATAAAGAACTTTTATCTTCTCGGCTAAAGTCAAATAATCATCTACATCAACCAGAAAACCATTTACACCATCTTTGATATATTCACTAAAAGAACCCACATTGGTTGCTATTATAGGCACACCATACGCTAAAGCTACGCTGACCATTCCAGACTGCGTTGCATTTTTGTAGGGAGCAACCAAAACATCACAATTTTCAATCAACCGACATAGCTCTTCATTGGAAATCCAATAGTTTTTGAAAATAATACCAAGTTCATTAATTTTATTTTCTAAATCTTTATCAATTTTCCCTCTTCCAGCAATCGTTAACTTAATTTTCAAGTTTTCTTTTTTTAAGATCTCATAAGCTCTTACCAGTGTATCTATTCCTTTGTAACTTTCCAATCTTCCAAAGAATAAAACATCTAAACTTTCTTTATTTGGATTGAATTCTTTCTCAAATTTAGGACAAAGGTCGCTGTGAATTCCCAAAGGTAAAACTTCAATTGTCTTGTTTTGAACATACTTTCTTATACTTTCTTTCATGAAATTGCTATAGGTCAAAATCAAGTCTGCCTTTTTGACAAAGAATTTTTCAAAAAAGTTCATCAAAAAAACAGGTTCTTCTTTAGGTTCGAAAGGATTGTCATGTACTCCGTAAAAAATTTTGTATTTAAAAATGGGACGAAGCAGATAAACAAAAATGCACCAAATGTGAAAGTGGGTTATATGAACAATATCAGGTTTAATTTTTCTTAAAGTTTGGATTAGCTTTATCCATCTAAAAAGCAAAAAGGTGTTCACTAAAAAACTAAGATAGTTTGAAGCAAAGGTTTTTATTTTAATAACTTTTCTATATTCTGAATCTGTAAATCTATCGCTAAGCTCATTTCCTTCCGAGATTAAAGTGTAATGAAAAAATCTATTTTCCATCAAAGCATTTGACATTTCTAAAGAATCAATCGCTCCACCACCGAATTTTTGTAAGGATAACAGTAGAATTTTAGGCGAGGCAACTCTGTTAAAATAACTGAAGCTTCTAAAAGTTTTTCTTTTATTCATTTTCAAAAACCTCCAAATATCTTTCTGCAACTTTTCTAATATCTAATTTTAATACATTTTGCTTTAATTTGCTACCAAGTTCTTCTCTAAAACTTTTACTCTCAACCAACTGCCTCGCATAATTTATAAATTCTTCTTCATTATTTGCTACTAAAATATCGTTTCCGAACTCTTCAATATAAATTTCTCTAAAAATTACAACCGGCAAACCAACCGCCATTGCTTCTAAAACTACTATTCCAAATCCCTCTTTCAACGACGGATAAAGAAAAATATCGCTTGCTTTCAAATAATAAGGAATTTCATCTGAAGGAATAAAACCTAAAAGCCTTACTCTATCTTCCAACTTTTCCTTTTCTATCTCTTTTTTCAAATTTTCATATTCATCACCATCGCCAACAATCAAAATATAAAAATCATCTCTTTTTATTTCCTTTGCCACTTTTATTAAAAACTTTTGATTTTTAAAAGGAGCCAACCTTCCTACGCAAATTCCTAAAATACCATCTGGCAGATTTAGTTTTTTTCTTAGCTCTTCTTTAGATTCTTTAATTTCAAATCTTTTTGTATCAATTCCGTTTGGGATAGTTAAAATTTTTTCTTTTATTTCTGGAAAAACACTTTCTAAAGAATCAGCAGTTGCGGAAGAAACAGCAATTATTTTTTCATACCTTCTCAGAAACCAAAGATAAATTTTTCTTGTTAAAAAATTCTCTTTTTGCTTTTGGGAATGATGCACATAAAAAATTTTAGGTTTTGCTTTTAGGAATAAAACCGATAAAGGAACTAAAAACACAGCTGGAAAACCATTTGAAAGTAGGATATTTGGCTTTTCTTTTCGGATTAATTTTCTCAATTTAAAAATTTTAGGGAGTAGCTTAAAAAATAAAAACAAGTATTCCCTTCTTGTCGGCGTTTGCTTAAATTCTATATCAGTTAAATTGAAATATTTAATATTCTCTTGATTTAAAAATTTTTCAAATTCTGAAGATCTATTCAAACAAACAATTACATATTCTATTCCTTTATCCTTAAAAACTTTTGCCTGATCCAAAAGCAACCTTTCTCCTCCACCAAATTTTACTGGTGAAAGAATAGATAGAATTTTCATGTTTCTTTAAATTTTTTTTTCAGTTGTATTAAGCTAAATTTCAGCAGAGAAAAAAAATCAAACACACATAATAAAAAGCTTAATAATAGAACTTTAGAATTTATTAAATCAGGTTTTAAATAACTAAATGCAGCTAATAAGGACAAAAGAGAAATTTTAGGTAAAGATATTAAAATTATTTTTAAGTTGTGTTTGACTATAAATTTTTCAGATGCAGAAATAAGGTGCCATATAAAGTTAAATAATCCAATTGGAACTAAGTAAATTGGATGTGGATTAAAAACTAAAGGTGGCAGAACCAAATGTGATGATGCTAGAAAAGGATAAAGAAATTTTCTATTCTGCTGTTTTAGGTTATTAACTATTAAAAAAATAACTAAAATTAAAAAATTTGAAATAAGAAACAAGTAAGGAATGCTAGAAGTCAAATAAATTAACAAAATGGAGATGAAAAGAAAAGAAAGAACTCTTATAAGTATAGCTATATTCTTCTTTTTACAAAAAAAGCTATTAGGATCTATTCTAATAGATGGTTTCTCTTCTTTTTTTACAGAAACACAGTCGTTTAATATGTATCCTATCTCATATAATGCAATATATCCTAAAAAGGCAAGTAAAAGAATTAGAATATTTTTAATTGAAAATGCTGAAACTAATACACCAAATATAAAAGGAAAAAATAAATGATAATATATATTCCCAATTAAATTGGTAGGAAACCTGACTATAAAATAGTAAAGCGTTGGAATGAATAAGTAACTATAGTGTTTAAAAGCTGGAATTTTATAAATAACAGGAATATTATGCAAAGTCCAAAATTTCGCCTCTCTGCTATATTTGACAATACCGAAAGAATTGCCAACAACTTTTGCCAGATCAATATCCGACAAATTGTCAGTATAGAAAAAAGAATTATGAAAATCTATATCTCCTATTTGAGGAAAAATTTCATCTTGTAAAAATTTAAGCTTTTTCCCATCTGATTTTTTTATTAACTTTCCAGTGCATATATCGTTGCTATATTCTATCACAGAACCCAGGTAAAAATTAAATCCTAAATTTTTTGAAATTGCCTCTACTACAACATCAAATCCCGACGACGCCAAAATTAATATAAAGTCTTTTTCCTCTTTAAATTTATTAACCTCCTCATACAAGTATTTATTTAAGAAATTCTTAATAATGTAGACAGCAAACTCTTCAGCGTACTGTTTGAGAACATCTTTCTTAAATCCTTTTAAAAATTTTAAATAAATTTCTCTATCAGTTTTAGATGGGAATAAAAAAACTAAAAAGGGAAGTAGTAATTTTGTAAGGTATAGGAAAAATAATTTTAAAAATCTTCTTTCTTGTTTTAAAATATATTTAACAAATTCAAAAGAAGTATTCGCTTCTACAAGACAATGATCCAAATCAAAAATTGCTACTTTTTTCATTTTATTTATACCCCCGCTTGAAAATATAAAAAATACCCGTTCCCCTTCAACTTTCCAATATACCCCAAAGCAAAGGGCAAAAGTATAGCATTCCTGAGAAATTTAAGCATCATAAGTATGTATGCTTTTCCTTTGCTTGGGCTAACTTTCGCAAGGTCCTCCACCGCATAAACTCTTGCTTTTCTCTCGTCTCCAAGCACCATACCCTTTAGCTTTATTTTAAGCTTGTCTAAGTTTCCAAAAAGCTTTTTCTCAAGGTATGGGAAAAGTCCTATGAAAGGAAAATCTAATTTATAAACTTCAACATCTTTAAACATAGAAAAATTCAAAGCTTTTTCAAGGGAGGACTTTGAAAACCTTAAAAAGTGGTGAGGAGGATAGTCCCAATGAAAATAATCCTTCCAATCCATTTCTACAAATAAACGCTCCCTATTTGGCACACTTCCCGCTATGTATCCTCCTTCTTTCAAAAGCCCTTTTACCATTTCCAGAAATTCCCTTGGTTTGTCCTGATGTTCTAAAACCTCAAAAAAGGTGATTACATCAAACTTTAGGTTTTTCTCCTTAGCGTATTCGTAGAACTCTTCCAAGCTCATGGCAAAAACGGTGTCAATACCAAGGTTTCTTTTTACATTCTCTACAGATTTTTTGTCAAAGTCTATTCCCCATACTTCAAAGCCTTGCTCTTTGGCGTATCTTAAAAACCTTCCGTCTCCACAACCTACATCTAAAAGCTTACCTCTTACATTGGAAGGGAAGTATTTAAAAAAAGCTTTGTGGTTTTCGCTAAGCCTTGTTCCTACGCCTTCGTGGGATGCAATATAATTTTCAAAAACTTCACTTTCATAAAACTCTGGAATAATCTTCAACGGCTCCCACCAATGGACATCGCAGTTTGGGCACTCGTAGCGTTTATACTCTTGGTTGTTATAAGGAGAAACATAAGTTTCTTTGAAACTCCTTTCTTCAACCTCTGTATAGCATATGGGACATTTAACCTTATCCATAGCTTTTTATTTTAACCTATTTTTAGCTTCCGTGTCAAGATCCCGTAGGATATTCCGCAGAGAAAAGCGTAAGCAACAAAAGTCCCCAAGCATATCCCAGCTATTCCAAGCTTATAAACCACTACGAACAGGTAGTTAAAAAAGCCGTTAACTAATACACTAATCAAAGCAACAAAAAACACGGGTAGAAGCCAGTTTATAATCTGAAAGGTTCTATATAGAATTGTCCAAGCAAAGGCTAAAAACAAAGAGATTGCATAATATTTGGTGGCTGTTGCAGTTAGTTCTACATCGGCTTTTGTAAATTTTCCGTGTCCAAAGAGAAGTTTTACGGGAATTTCTGGGAAAAAGAACAGAAAAAGCATGACGGGTAGAGAGGCAAGGAAGGAAAACTTTAAAAACTTGTTCAAAGTTTGAATGCTTACCTTTGTTTCAGATAGGGATGTAATAGCCATATGTTCAAGTTTTAAAACACTTCGTAAAACAAAGGCGACCATTAAACCGTAAGTTATTGCGGACACGCCCTTTTCTCCAAGCAAAGAGGCAAAAGCCCTATCTACCAAGATGAAAAGGTGGAAAACTCCATACAGGGCAGAAAGAAAAACAAAGTGCTTTAGTATTTCCTTTACCCTTTCGTCTATAAAAAAACTAAAGTGTAAGAACTCTTTGCCAACGAAGATTATATAAAGGGTTGCTACAAACTGCGAAAGGCTAAGGCTTATCGGGAGAACCAGGGGACTGTGGAAAAGGTAAAGCCCAAAGGCAATAAAAAGAAAAGAGAAGAAAGAAAGAATAAACTCTCCAATAAAGTACGGAGTAAAATACCTTAAGCTTCTTAAGACTGCACCAAAGTGATGGAAGAAGAAGTTTAAAAAAAGATAGGGAAGGAGTAATAAAAGGTGAAGTTCTGTGGCTTCTTTTGTTCTCTGATCAAAGCCAACCGCTATTTTGGAAAGTAGAGGAATGCCCACCAAGGCTATAAAGGTTAAAGAAAAGGCTAATATGGTGGTAAATGTGAGGAGAAGTCCTGCGAGTTTTTTGAACTCTTCTTCACTTTTCATTCTTGCAAAAACAAGCTGAGGAACTCCGATGGAGTCAAAGACATCCACAAAGATCAGGAAAATGCCAAGAAGGGATAAAGCCATAAAGAAGGCGTCCGTTTGATAGCTAAACCCAAGGAGTATTGCTATAGATAAGTGCTTTAGGTATCCAAAGCCTCTTGCGAGTAGGTTTATGGTGGAGGTTTTAATTATGGCGTGCCTTATTGATTCGGGTTTTAGTTTAAGCATGCATGTATTTTATCCTGAAGGGTATTCCCACAGCTCAAGGGCAGAGGAGATAAATTTCTCTATGTCTTGGTGGCTTTGTAGAACCACGTTCCTCACCCAAGGGTGGTTGTGATAGGAGTAGGGAAAGTCTTTGACGAAAACGCCCAATGTGGGAACTTTGAGGGCTACGCTCATATGATAGGGTCCGCTGTCGGAGGATATAAAAAGCCTGCATGACTTTATAAGACCCGCAAGCTCTAATATGCTGGTTTTTCCTGCCAAGTTTAGGGCGGGTAAGTGGTAGCCTTCCAAAAATCTTTCGTTTACATCCGTTTCAAAGTTTGCCCCGCTTAGGACTAAAAGGGATGAGGTAGCTTTTTGGACTTTGTGCACTGCTTCTCTGAGCAGTTCTAAATTAGGTCTTTTCCAGAGGGCGTCGGGGGTTCCACAGCCTATGTTCAAGATCAATGCTGTATAACTTACCTTTTTTATTATCTTCCAATGCTTTTAAAATAAACGCACTTGATGCTCCAGGTCCTACTCCTGTTTCAATAACTATTTCGGGCTTAAATTTTCTAATAACGGTATATACTATAATTCCGGAAGGTAAGTCTATCCAACCTCCAAGTTTGGGATTTTTACTAACTCTCTTGGCCATTCTTATTTTCCTTTCAATATGTAGGTGAAAGCGAAAATCAACAAGAAAATCAAACATATACTCAATTAGCTCTTTACTAGTTATGTTTAATAAATTTAATACCGGCTTAACTCTCCGATAGAATTTAACTAACTTGTAAGGAGCTTTTAAGAATCTCTTGATTAATTCAGTATAATACATGATACCCTCCATTCACAAAAATTCATAAAAAATTTTTCCTGCTCCCACCAATGGACATCGCAATTGAGGTATTATAAAACATAACTTTCTTTTTATTCATATTTTAGCCTGGAAATATAGGCTAATTCCATTTCCCTTTAGCTTTCCCGCATACCCCAAAGCAAAGGGCAAAAGTATAGCATTCCTGATTAACTTAAGCATCATAAGTATGTAAGCTTTTCCCTTACTTGGGCTAACTTTTGCAAGTTCCTCCACCGCGTAAACTCTTGCTTTTCTCTCATCTCCAAGCACCATACCCTTTAGCTTTATTTTAAACTTGTCTAAGTTTCCAAAAAGCTTTTTTTCAATGTATAAGAAAAGGTCTGCGAAAGTGCAGTCTAATTCATAAATATCAATGTCTTTAAACCTAACAAAATTCAAAGCTTTTTCAAGAGAGGACTTCGAAAATCTTAAAAAATGATGAGGTGGGTAATCATCTACATGATTAAACCGAAGAAGTTCTATAAACATACTCTCCCTATTCGGCACACTTCCCGCTATGTATCCTCCCTCTTTCAAAAGCCCTTTTACCATTTCCAAAAATTCCCTTGGTTTGTCCTGATGTTCTAAAACCTCAAAAAAGGTGATTACATCAAACTTTAAGTTTTTCTCTTTAGCATATTCATAGAACTCTTCCAAGCTCATGGCAAAAACGGTGTCAAAACCAAGGTTTCTTTTTACATTCTCTACAGCTTTTTTGTCAAAATCTATTCCCCATATTTCAAAGCCTTGTTCTTTAGCATGCTTTAAAAACCTTCCATCTCCACAGCCTACATCCAAAAGCTTACCTCTTACATTGGAAGGAAAGTATTTAAAAAATGCTTTGAGATTTTCGCCAAGCCTTGTTCCTACACCTGCGTGTCGTGCAATGAGTCCTTCAAAAACTTCACTTTCACAAAACTCTGGAATAATCTTCAACGGCTCCCACCAATGAACATCGCAGTTTGGACACTCGTAGCGTTTATACTCTTGATTGTTGTATGGGGAGGTATAAACCTCTTTGAAAGAGCTTGCTTCTACCTCAACTTTGCAAATCGGACAATTAGTTTTATCATCCATTCCTAATCACCTTTTGGTTTTTTAAGTATAACAAGGTATAACTTAAAAAGCAAAGTATAAAATAAGCAAAAAAGGTTCCAAGGCAAATGCCTTTAATCCCAAGATTATAGACTACTACGAAAAGATAATTAAAAAGTGCGTTGGCAAGGATGTCAAGTATGGCAATGAAAAATACAGGCTTTAGTAAGTTTAGCACTTGATAGGCTCGGTAAAGAATAGGACAGATAAACATAAAGGCAAGGCTTAGGGCATAATATCTTGTTGCCTCTGCTGTTAATTCAACATCTACCAAACTAAATTTCCCATAACCAAAAAAGAAAGAAATTAAAAAGTTTGCTAAAACAAGAAAGCCCATCATGAAAGGAAGACTTATCAAAAATGAATATTTTATATAAAGGTTTATTTTTTCCATAGATGCCTTTACTTCAGATAAAGCAGTTATAGCCATGTGCTCAAGCTTAACTATACCTCTTGGGACAGCAGCAACCATTAATCCGTAGGTTAATGCAGAAACCCCTTTCTCACCTGTCAAAGAAGCAAAAGCTCTATCAACAAGAATGTATAAATGAAAAACTCCATATAGGGCTGAAAGATAGAAAAAATGCTTCAAAATTAAACGGGCTCTTTCATCAAGATAAAACTTTAAATGGATAAATTCTTTAGCCCTCAAAAGTAAAAATAAAGTTGCCAAAACTTGAGAAATAGAAAAAGAAATAGGAATTACTCTAAAATCGCGAAAAAAATAAAGACCTAAAGCTGTAAAGATAAAACTTGAAACAGAAAAAATTAATTCCCCCACAAAATACTCTGTAAATCTACGAAGGCTTCTTAAAACTGCTCCAAAATGATGAAAGATAAAGTTTAAAAATAAATATGGAAGAAGAAGAAAATAGGATATACTTAAGTAATCTTTTGCTTCTTTACTAAAGCCTACAGGGATGTGTTTTAAAATTGGATAAAGTATAATTGAAAGGACAAAGATTGAAAAAGACAAAATCAGGGTAAAAGTAAGTAAAAGAGCGGATAAATTTTTAAAATCTTCTTCTCCGTTTAATCTTGCGGAAACTAAGTTTGGAACTCCTATTGAATCAAATACATCGGCAAAAAGAAGAAAAAGTCCAAGCAAAGACAAAGCCATAAATACTGCATCAGTTTTATAGCTAAAGCCAAGAAGAATAGCAATAGAGAGATGTTTTAGATAGCCAGCTCCTCTTGCAAGAAGATTGAGAAAAGAAGACCTTATAAGGGCATGCCTTATAGCTTCAGGCTTGCTACTAAGGTTAAACAGATTTTTCAAAGGTGCCAAAAGGCTTGTCTCCATTTTGTTCATTTAATAAGTCTTAGAGTGGGAAGTGGATACAAATAATCATTTAATCATTTATATACTTCTCCTCTAAAATCAATTCTTTCGACATAAATGACTTTGTCATTTTTATTCATTTCAAAAATTATTCTTAACTTCCCTTTTATTAATCTATAATATCCTTCCCAATTCCCTTTTAATTTCCTAATATCTATATTTACATTCTCTCCTTTTAATTTTCTTAAAAAATTTTTAAGTTCTTCTCTTATTTCATAAGCAATATTATGCTCCTCAATAAATTTTTTAGCCTCTTTAGAATAATTTATTGTCCACTTCATGTGTATTTTATATTTCTATTATCTCGGTATAGGCTATTTCTTTATCTGATGAGGGTTTATCATATAGTTTCTCAATATCTTGCATTTCTTCATCCGAGACCATTGGGATATTCTTTAAGAAAATTTCTAAACTTTCCTCTTGTAGTACTTCCTTCACTGCCCTTTTAATAAGTTCATAAAGTTCTTCCTTCGTAATAGAAATTTCCATCTTTTTCCCCTCCATGTATTATAATAACTTGTATTATAATAAATTATATTAAATTTATATCTATAAATACTTTATCTGGCATAAATTTCTTCTCTATTAAACTTCCATTTAGTTGTATCAACTTTAATTTGATCTGCTAAAATTTCCTTTTCTATACTTTCTTTTAATCTAATTGTTATTTCAACCTCTCGACCTTTTAATTCTTCAGGGAGTTCAATGGTTAAAATTTTATCATCTATCTTCATCTCTTTCTTAATAATTAATATTGACATTGTCTTCCTCCTTCTTTAAATAATTGTTGTTTAAAATTTTATGCTGTAATTCAACAGAGGTAAACTTATCAGCAAAATCAGAAAAAACACATAAAAATTGGGCAAAATCCTCAAGCTCTTTTCTTAAGTTTTCTGACAATTCTTTTATAATATCCTCAAGCCTTTTTCTCTCTTGCATCTCTATATCCTCCTCTTTAAAAATTTGCTTTTAACATCCTAATAATTGCCAAAATAAATGTCTCTATCTTACTCAAAAGTTAAATACTATAATTATGCATATATAAGCCTTCCTTTAGGTTTCGGTATCTCTCTGCCAAGTTCTTTTGCAGTTTCTATCCACTCTTCTATTATTTTTTGAGTATTTTTTAATGCCTTCTCGTATGTCTCCCCATCAGCCATACAGCCTGGCAATTCTGGAACTTCTGTTATATATAAACCATCTTCTTCACTCCAATAAATAATTATCTCATACTTATACATACACTAATCCTCCTTTTTGTGAAGTTTATACTTTAATATCAAATTTCTAACCTGCATTACTTGATAAGCCTTTGCTTTTCCATCCTTTAATGGCTGTAAATTAACAATTTCCAAAATATCAGGTCTTGTGAAAATGTGATGGTCACCTTTAATTCTTTCGGAGAAACCTAAAGATAAAAGCAATTTTCTTAAATCGCTAAATCTTATATCTTTATCTGATAACCCAGATAATATTTTATTAAGAATCTTTTTGTTCATCTATTGTTCCTACAGTAAAGGTAAACATCCCTGAGTTCCAAAAGTAGTTTCCTTCGCTTAAAAACCTTTTTGCAGTCTCAAGATCGGGTTTCTCGGTAAATCTTTCAACAAAATAATAACCTCCCTTATCTTCTCCGGTAATTTTAATATAGCCAAAGCCTGTTTCTGGATAAAAAGGCTTAATCCCAAAAGCTATAAGGTAGCCTTGCTTTGCTACCTTTTCAGCTAACCTCACATATTCAACAAACTTTTCTACCGGCTTTATAATATGGTCTGAAGGACAAACAAGTAAAACTTCAGAAGGCTCAACACTAAGCCTTTATAAGATACGGAAAGCACATCTATAGACATGCTACTCCTTCTAAAAACAAATTTCTCTCCTCTTGTCTTCTTCTGTGAAGCCCTGGTAATTTTCTACCCCCTGCATAAACCCATCTGAGAAACTGTTCTGCAGCGGAATACCATTGGCTCTTATTTAACTGTCTTCTCAATGTTGATGCCCTGAAAGCATAAGCACCAACATTAAAGCTAAAGCTAACTAAGGCATCAATCATATATGGATGTATATCTACTTTTATCATCGGTCTAATCAACATTTCTGTCTTTACCAAGTCCTCTATTAATAATTCTTCTGCGACTTCTTTACTTAGAGGATATTGGAAATTGTCTTATTTCAAAATAACATGTCCATAACCTACTGTCGGAACTCCAGCTGGACAAAGATATGGAGTTGCTGAAAATCCTTCGTATT
>Ga0308395_1001598_pt1 | contig 14382 bp, 9 predicted proteins | sample Hotspr20SampleP4_FD_202097 | JGI IMG/M metagenome (GOLD analysis project Ga0308395, IMG submission 202097) | Hot spring phototrophic mat microbial communities from Mushroom Spring, Yellowstone National Park, Wyoming, United States - 20050930_P4 ...
ACAAGGTCGACCCGCAGGCCGAAATCCTCCACACTCTGGAAGGCTCCTCGGGAGCGTGCTTCGAGAATCGCCTCCACGGTGTTCCGGTGGAGCCCCTTCACCTCGACGAACCCTACCCGGATCTCCTTTCCTTGACCCGTGTATCGGTACAGGCTCTGGTTTACATCGGGACCTAGAACCGTGAGTCCCATCCGTCGGGCTTCACTGATGTAGGCCGCGGGGGTATAGTACCCTCCCCGATTGGACAGAACCGCCGCCATGAACTCTGCCGGATGATGGGCCTTCAGGTAGGCGGATTGAAAGGAAACCATCGCGTAGGAAGCCGAGTGAGCCTTGCAGAAGGAGTATCCTTCGAAGGAAAGGATCATTTCCCACACCGCATCGATGGTATCCCGCGGAACACCCCGCCTCGAGGCCCCCTCGTAGAACTGTTCCTTGTAGCGGGCCAGCCTGGCCTCCTTGTTCTTTTTGGACAGGATCTTCCGTAACCCATCCGCATCGGCGTTGGAAAATCCTGCCAGAACCACCGCTGTCTTGGAGACGTCCTCCTGGTAGCAGAGGATCCCGTAGGTTTCGCCCAGAATCCGATCCAGATCCGGGTGCAGGGGTTGGTAGGGCTCCCCCTTGAGCCTGCGGACGTAGAGGTTGATGAATCGGTTTGCGGCGGGCCGAATGATGGAGGAATGGATCACTAGGTGTTCGAAATCCCCTTTCCCTGTTTTTGCCTGGAGCTGCCGCATGGCAGGGGATTCCACGTAGAACACACCGATCGTATCGCCCCGGGCGATCAACGCCTGGGTATCCGGATCGGCAGTAGGATCCCGAAACCCTTCCCCTATGGGAATCCCGTTCTGCTTCAGGTTTTCAAGCGCGTCCCGGATCACCGCCAGGGACCGGTTTCCCAGTAGATCGATCTTTACCAGGCCGGCCGCCTCCACCCCGTCCTTTTCCCAGGTGAGGATGGGGACTCCCTTCTCTGCGGTTTCCACCGGGGCATACCGATCGATGGGTTCTGGGGTGATCACCACCCCTCCCGAATGGACACTCAAATGGCGGGGTAAACCGGTGATCCGTTTCGCGAGCTTTAGGATTTCGGGCCAGGGAGAGGGGCAACTCTGTTCGGCTTCCCGTTCTAAGGACGAGACTACCCCTTCTAGGGATGGGACTACCCCCGCGGCTACACCCGAAGCTAAACGTGAAGCTATCCGCGCCGACGGGGGGGCGAACTTTTCCTCCCCGGGGAACCCTTTTGAACGCTTCGACCCCCAGCCCCTTCGCAGTTCCCGTTCGAATGAGGTGATTTCCCCTTCGGGGATTCCGAACACCCGGGCCGTATCCCGCAGGGCCGAGGGGAACCGATAGAACACGTGGTTACACACCCGGGCGCAGTGGGCTTCCCCATACTGCCGGAACACTTCCTCGATGACGGCATCGCGCTCGTCCCAGGCAAAATCCACGTCGATGTCCGGTGGGTCTTCCCGATCGAGGTTGAGGAACCGTTCGAAGTAGAGGTTGTGTCGGATGGGATCCACGTTGGTAATGCCCAGGCAGTAGGCTACCACGCTGGCGGCCGCGCTTCCCCTCCCGCAGGTACGAGGGCTTCTCCGCACGATATCGGACACCACAAGGAAATACTCGGAAAAACCTTTCTGCTGGATGATCTCTAGCTCATACTCGATCCGATCCAGTACCCCTTCCGGTAACTCGCCGTACCGCTCCTCTGCACCGGCCAGTACCCGATCTCGGAGCATTTGGGCTACCACTCTATTGCGGGTCTCTTCGTTCTGGGTCGCTTCCTTCTGGGCCACTACCCTGCTCCGGGCCTCTTCCTTCTGAGCCCCTACCTCCTGGGCCTCATATTTCGGCCCCAACGGGGGCGTACCGCCAGGAAGGGTTAGCCTATCATCGGGAAGGCGAGGGAAGATGAATCCTCGAAAGATACGCTGGAACCTGCATCGCTCCGCTAGCCGTGCCGTGTTCGCGAGAGCCTCGGGGAATAGGGAAAACCTCTCTTCCATTACCCTCGCTTCGGCAGGGAATCCAGCGGAAGGGAATCCACCGGAAGAAAAACCGGCGATCCCGGCTGCTTCCCCGCGATGAGGCTGATAATGAGGCTGATGCAAAGGCTGATTTAGAGGCTCGGATAGTTCCCCCAGGGGGAGGGTTCCTTGCCGGCCGATCGCTTGCAACACCCGATGGACTTTCGGATCCTCCCCTTCGTAGAAAAGAACTTCCGGCGCTAAAACGGGAGGGATCCCGAGACGCTGGGCCGCCCGGTACAGGGATCGTTCCAACCCCTGGATCCACACGGATAGGTCTTCCACCTTCCCCCGCCACTGTTCCAGGAGCTCCAGGTCCCGGCAAAGGATGGCGTTCCCCTCCGCATACTGGGGAATCTCTTCCGCCAGATCGAAGGTATCCTCCCCGCGCGTCCTTCGGGTAAGGAGGTGGCAGAGGTTGGAGAATCCCCTCTCTTCCTTTACCAGCACCACCACCTCCCACCTTCCCTTCTGGACCGTGGCACCCACTAGGGGACGGACCCCTACTTCCTCGCAGGTTTCGAGGAACTCGTGTACCCCATAGAGGTTGTTCCGATCCGTCAGGGCCACCGTCCGATACCCCAGGCCATGAAGATACCGCACCACTTCCCCAGGCATGCGAGTTCCATAGAAGAGGGAATAGGCCGATCGAACTACGAGAGGAATGTACATGGGGACAATAGATCCGCGCAAAGGCGAATCCCCTCTTTTCCGAAACGGCTTCTGATTCGATCGAGGCTTTCCTGCAGGGCTCGAACTTTCCCTTCGTAGGTTTCCCTCTGAAAGGAGAAATCCCTTGCCCACGGGGAAAGGTAGAGATCCAGCTGCCCCGCCTCGGGTGAAAGGGTTCCCAGCTCACAGCGGACCCTCCGTACCCGGACCCGCCTGCGCAAGACCCGGGGGAGGAGTGCCTGTGCCGCCCCCAGCATCTCCCGATCGTAGGTGACAGGAGAAGGGAACCTCCACGTTCCTTGAGCCTGTAGACCGTCGGTATAAACGACCTGCACCCGTAGACTACCGGCGGTCAGCCCCCTCCTTCGAAGGGTAAAGCCCAGTTCGAAGAGGAGGGATCGGAAAGCCTGAAGAAGAATCTGGGGGTCGTTCGCATCTTCCGGAAGGGAGGCCACCGCCGAGAGGGTGTCCCGTTCTTCCCGGTGCTGCCCCGTGAGCCTCCCGAAACCTTCAGGAAAGGAGGAACCTCCCCAGACCTGGGCCTCGGCTCCTTGGGGTCCGCACCCCGTTCTCTGGGTTCGGCCATCTACTTTTTGGGTTCTGCGATCGGCTGTCGAGACGCGGCCCTCCAAACCCTCTGACTGGATTCGTTGGGCACGGGACAACGGCGGAGTTCGGATCCCCCGCGCCCCGTCATCCAACCCCCGCGCTCGATTTCGCAGTAGCATACCGTAGGGCCCCAGCACCTCCGCCTCCTCTTCGGTAAGGGAGGCCAGCTCGCCGATGGTACGGATCTGGAGAAGATGTAACCGGGTCAAGAGCCGGGCCCCCACACCGGGCAGAAGGGATACATCGAGGGGGGCGAGAAAGGAGCGTTCCTCTCCCGGCGGCACAGCGATGAACCCCCATGGACGAACCACCCGAGTTCCCACCTTGGATACGACCTTTGCCGAGGCGAGTCCAAGGGCGGGGATGAGGTCGGTAGCCTGGATGATTTCTTTTCTAACTCTCTCCGCGCAATCCACAGATGGACCAAAGAGCCTTCGGGTTCCCGAAAGATCTAGGTACAGGTGCCCACCCCCCTTCAGTTCCACCACGGGGGAGAATCGATCAGCTACCTCGGCCAGGCGGGCATCCGCCCGACGGTACACTTCGTAGGCAGGGGAGAGAACCTTCAGGGTACGCACCTTTTTCCGGGCCGCCTCCAGAAGCATCCCCCGCCGAATACCCTCCTGGAACGCGGTTTCCGATACAGCGAGGACAATGGCCCGGCTCCGCCCCTGCCACCCCACCACAAAGGGGCGTCCTCGGAGGGAAGGATCCCGCACTTCCTCTACCGCTGCCATGAAATCCGTAACGTTCACATGAAGGATGGTGGACTCTTCCATTCTGCCTGCCCCTCCAGCAACTGGATCAACATCCGGGCATTCACCGCCGCCTGCCCCTTCCTGTGGTTATTGAAGTAAATCCGGAATCGGGAGGTCTTACTAGCCATCCGCTGGATACGGGGTACCCACTGACGGAGTTCTTCCTCCGTATAGAGGTAGTCGAATCGGGCCGCCGCATCAGAACCCCACCAGGTTTGCCGGTTCCGACCGTGGAACCGCAAGTACGCGAGGGAAGAGGTAACCCTCTCTCCCGGCTCCGGCAACCCCTTGAGATCCGGCATATCGGTAGCGCAGAACCCCACGTTTCGCTCCCGAAGGGCCTCCAGTACCCGGGGAGTGTGCCAGCCCGCGTTCCGGAACTCCACCACGAGGGGTAACCCGTCCAGTTCCCGGAGGAGGGAATCGAGGTACTTCCGCCGATCCGCATCGTAGTGGAAGCTGTAGGGGAACTGGAGAAGCACCGCCACGAGCCTTCCAGACCGAAGGAGAGGCCCGAGGGACCTTCGGTACTGGGCCACCGCATCCTTCCAGGAAGCAGGATCCACCTTGTGGGTGAGGGATTCGTGGGCCTTGATGGAAAAGTCCAGCCGGGGGCCGCCCCGTTCCAGCATTCCCTCTAGTTGTTCCTCCCTGGGAATTTTGTAGTAGGAGAAGTTCAGTTCCACCGTGGAAAAGTGCGCCGCATAGGTGGGCAGGAACTGTTCCCGGGGGAGATCCGGCGGGTACAGCACCCCCCGCCACTCCGGGTAGTCGAACCCCGAGGTACCGATCCGTAGATCACAGGCCAAGGCATTCATACCTAAATACTACTACACATTTGTTTAGTATTCAAGGGTTCTCCTCTCCCTTGCATCCCTGCCCTGCCATCGGTATAGTAGCGCAATGAATCAGGAACAGGTCAAAGAGCTTCTTCTACAGCTGGAACCGGACACGGAGGAGTTCCAGGTCATCTTCTCCGGCAAACAGAGTAAACGGGTAAACGGGATCTACCACCCCGAGCGGCGGGAAATCATCATCCATAATCGGAATTTCAAGAGTGAGAACGACCTCGTCTACACGGCGATCCACGAGTTCGCCCACCACCTCCATTTCACCCGGTCTCCCGTACCGATTACCAATCGGGCTCACACACAGGAGTTCTGGGCTCTGTTCCACGGTCTCCTGGAAAAGGCCGAAGGGCTCTCCCTCTACACCAACGTGTTCGAACAGGAGGCTGAGTTTCGCCTTTTGACCGACCGAATCCGGACCTCCTTCCTGGCGAAGAATGGGCACCTGATGAAGGAGTTCGGGAAGCTCCTCACCGAGGCGGAGGCCCTCTGCCGCAAGTACAATGCCCGGTTCGAGGACTACGTGGATCGGGTACTGGGGGTCCATCGGACCACGGCCCGGGTGCTCATGCGGATCCATGCGCTGAACGTGGACCCAGAGATCGGGTTCGAAAACATGCGTACCGTAGCATCCCTCAAAACCGAGGAGGAGCGGAAAAAAGCGGAGGAAGCCTTCCGAAGCGGAAAAAGCCCCGACCGGGTAAAGGCAGAGTTTTCCCGCAAGCGAAAGGAAGAGGAACCCCTCGAACGGCTTCGGCAGGAGAAACGGCGGATCGAAAAGACGATCCACTCCCTCATGAAACGGCTGGAAGAAATAGACCAGCGCCTTGAGAAGTTCGAGGGCAAGGCGGCGCAGGAAAAAGCTTGAATCCACCGCCCCCGACAGTGGGTCCTGTAGACACCCGGGATAGGCGGTGGGAAGCGTTTGAATCCACTGCCCATTGCAGGGCGTGCTATAGGCTTTCGTGCTACGGGCGTCAGGAAAGGGCTGAACCTCCGACGTTCGTCGCCTGTATAATACGCGAGCCCTACATACTATGGTTCCCCAGGGGGCATGAAAATCGATTCGAAACACGGTATACTGTAGAGCGTGAGGACGCATCAACGGATTCCCCCGAGGGATCTTGGGCTTAGAAGCGATGATCATACGCACTTTTTTCTGGCTCAACAGCCGGTTTCCCTGGCCTTAAACCTCGCAGGGTATATCTGCCTCCTCTTAATTTTTTTCTCCTGTTCCCCCATCGACCGGTTTTCCGAATACCGGGGAGTGAACCTTCTGGAAGGGAAAAGCTTAAGCGATTGGACCCCTGACTATAACGAGGTCTCGCCACCTGCGCCTGCCAACCCGGAAGAAGAAGCCTACATGCTCTACCAAAGCGCAGGAGCTATAGCATGTTACAACGGTAGCGAAGCCTTCAGGCTGCGGACAAAGAATCTTTTCCCCAATGGGGATTTTGAAGGAGGAAGCCTGACAGGCTGGGAACTTATTAAAGGTGCAACTTCTTCCACTTTTAGCATTTCTGGTTCAGCAATTCAGGGTGTCTCTCTCAACTATACTATTTCAGCTTCTACAGACTACATCCGTTTTCCCCTTTCCAATTTAGCCGATGGGTTTCTCCCTAGTATACCCTATACCTTTCGCTTCGATGTCAAATATACTAGTACGGGCTCTGATACCCTTTCTTTCGATACCAATACAGACCCTGCCACAGATGGAAGCTATCTTTTTAAACTGCAAAAACCTAAAGAAATAAAAACATATTATCGCTATCCCGCAGATTATCCTGATTCTCCCTTATTGAAAAACGTGTCCCGAACGGCAGGTCAAAATTTATACTTTTTCCTTAATACAGCCTTACCCGATAAAGGTGATCCTCAAATTGGTATTATAGACAACATCCGTTTCCTCCGTAGCGATCTGCAGTACAAAATCCGCCTCGTTCTGCCCCGAACGGATCCTACGAACCCGAATCGCCTACCCCTACCCTCCGGGAGTTATCGTTTCTCCTTCTATGTAAAGCAGGACCCCGATGCAGGATCCAACAACGTATTTCCTGCCAGCCGCATTTCTTTCGGGATCGGGAACGCCTATAAAACCGTGGATGCCTCCTCCATCGGATCCGATTGGAAAAAGGTGGAAGGCACCTTCAACAATCTTCAGATCGATCCGGGTTCCACCATGGAGCTCTGGATCTCCGCTACGGATTCTACAGCCGACTTCTACAGGGATTGCGGGAGCATACTGATTTCCTCCCCCTCCCTCGAATTCCTGCCGGAATGACTCGCCCCACCGCGCACTTGACAGGGGGTAAAAAAAGGGGCTAAATTCGGCCAGCGGCCGAATAAATGGGTGGTCTTCAGGTATGCTTCCCTTTGCCGGGCCCCACACCGGGGGAACCTGACTATGGAAAGAGAGGCTTGGCAGGGTGCGGGGAGGTTGAATTTCGACCATCGAAGGCCCTGATTTCCCAGTAGATAAGTGAGGCAAAAAGGTGAAACAGGCTATACGAGCAGTCATCACTGGTATCGGTTCCTACGTCCCTTCCAAACGGGTTTCCAACGATGATCTGGCCAAACTGGTGGAGACATCGGACGAATGGATCTATTCCCATACAGGAATCAAGAACAGGCATATTGCCGATGAAAGCGAGGCCACCAGCGATCTTGCCGTCAAAGCGGCAGAGCAGGCTCTGGAAAAGGCGAGGTGTCCCGCTTCCGAGGTAGATTTGATCCTCGTGGCTACCGCCACACCTGACTACCTGGGATTTCCCTCTACCGCCTGTATCGTCCAGGACCGGATCGGCGCGGAGAATGCCGCTGCAATGGATATCGTTGCCGCCTGTACAGGCTTCATCTACGGGCTCGAGACCGCCCGGGTGTTCATCGAGACAGGCACTTATCGGAACGTTCTCGTGATCGGCGCTGAGGTCCTGAGTAAGATCACCGACTGGAAGGACCGAAACACCTGCGTACTCTTCGGGGACGGAGCGGGGGCCGCTCTTGTGAGCGCCCATGCGGCGGAGACTTCCATGAAGGATTCCCTAAAGCGTGGAATTCTTACTAGCTTTCTGGCCGCGTATGGGAAAGACGCGGAGGTGCTCCTCCGTCCTGCAGGGGGGACACGGGTTCCTTTCATTCCGGGAACTACTCCCCCTGAGAACCTGTGCCTCCGCATGAATGGCCGGAAAGTTTATACCTTTGCCGTGAGCGTGTTGGGAAAAACCATCGAAACCCTTCTTGGAAAAACAGGCCTTTCGTTACAGGACATCACGTACATCGTTCCCCATCAGGCAAATGTGCGAATCATCGAAGCCTGCGCGAAACGTCTCGACATTCCCATGAAAAAGTTCTTTCTGAACATCGAGGAGTTTGCCAATACTTCTGCCGCCTCGATCCCTATCGCCCTCACCGAAATGGAGCAGCGAGGACTGCTCCATCCGGGGGACTTGATTTTGACCGTGGGTTTCGGGGGCGGCCTCACCTATGGGGGAAACCTCCTATACTGGTAGGAATCAAGGTAGATTGCGAGCGAGGTCCTTGCCGAAATCCAATCCCAGGTTCCGGAAGGCCGCGCCTATAGCTGCTTCGGCATTGGACCCGATGCTCCGTTTCAGCATACGTTTGGTGTACAACACCTGACCGGTTTTCAATTCCGCCGCTTTCAGAGTTCCCGTGACACGAACCTGGAACTGCCCCCGATTCTCGATGAACTCGTCGATCGCCACAGAGCCGAAGACGATCCGGTCGATTTGATCACCGAACTGTGAGGCAATAGCCCGGATAATGTCCGAGTCTCCTTTCCCCTTCAACGCCACAGGATCGAGGGAGATGCTCACTGCCTTGAACCCTTCCTCGGTCAACCCTTCCAGGACACCGGCCATCGTACGACTCGATCCTGTGGGATTCCCTGCCGCATCCAGGTCCAGCACCACTACCCCTGTGGGAATGTTCTTCGCCCGGGAAACTACCGTGTAGGGAAGATCCACCCGTTTGGAGAGGACCAGATCTTCCAGACTGTTTACCAGGGATCGATACTGCCGGGGCACGTTTTCCAGAGGAGTCAGGTAGGAGGAAAGATCCAATACCATCACCACCGATTCCTTTCCCACGAAGGTGGGAACCGGGTGTTTGAACTCTACGATTCCATCCTCCCCGCTTTTCAACGCTACGGTACGCACCGTAGGCCTTCCGAGTGATCTCGCTTCCTTGTAGGAAACCTGAACTTCAGCTCCCGCTACCGGCGGATCGGACTCGGCCTGCCCATCCACGATTTTGACCCTGAAGGATGCAGGTAAGGGTTCACCGATCATCCCGGAGACCTCTTTCGTGAGGGGGACCAGGCCGATCCTAGACACCACACGTTTCGCATTGTTGATATTCCGTTCGAACTTGATGTCCGCGTTTTCCACTTTGGAAGTGGCGGCAGCTATAGCCGCCTCGATGTACGAACGGATGGCTCCAAACAGGTCTCCCTGGGTTTCGAGCCGCTTTCCCTTAGATTCGGGTATGGCCACCGCATCCACCTGCTCCTGGAAGATTGCCGCGATCCGGGCTTTTTCTTTTTCCAGTTCGGCTCTGTCGTACTGGGCGAGGATATAGACCGATACCCGGTCCCCTTCCCGCTGGATGAACTTATCCGCCACTCGAAGCCCGCTTACCCGAGCAGAGCCTTCCTGTTTCACCTGCTGGGTAACCTGCGCCTGGAAACGATCCAGCGTGGCCCGAGCTTCCGAGGTGGTTTCCGAAGTAACCCGAACTCCCAGGTACCGGGTAATTTCAGCGATCAGGCTGTATACTGCCTGTTCCTCTGCCCTGACAGCATCCCCTTTAGGATCCGAGGCGGATCCCACAAAGAAATAGTACTGGGCCGTTTCCTTGGGGGGAGTCAGCACCCAGTCCGGCGGAGCTTTCTTTTCCCCTTCCTTCGATGCCGTACTCTTGGGAGCACTGGCACAGGAAAGCAAAGCGAGCAACAGCCCTATGCAGATCCCTATCCCCAGGAAGGTCGTTAACTTCGAGCGCATCGATTTCATCCTCCAAAAAGAGGCTGGAGGCCATGCCTCCAGCCCAAACATCATCACGGTGATTCTACGCTAATTCCCGAGCCTTACAGCCCTTCCTTGGCAAAGGCTTCCTTCACCCGTTTTCGGGCCGTTTCTTCATCGGGACTTCGGGGCCTATTGGCTACCGCAGCCTCATCCAGCGCCTTACGTACCAGCTCATCGAGGACTGCCTTGGGGATCGTATACAGGGCGAGGTAAGTGTACGCGTCCTCGTCCACATTCCCATCGGGTTTGTAGTACCGCATCTGGACCCAATAATTGTCAACCTGCTTGTAACCCGTTATGGTAGCGTCTGAGAGGCTCTTTACCACCTGCTCCATGTACCCTTCCAGCTTGTTCATGTCGCCCGCCGCGGCCCCGGCAAACTTCACTTGGACCCGGTTCCTTACTTGCTGGGCAATTTCAGCATTGGCAATAAAGTTTTTAGTCCAGAGTTCCGCTCCCTGCAGATCCTTGGCGCGGGGGGACTCAAACTTGAATACGTACACGTCCTTGTATTTATCCATCCTTTGCAGCTCGTCCACGTTCATAGTAACCCACTCGGGAGGTTCCTTTCCCCACTTGTAGTTCTTGTGATCAAGAATGTCAGGCCGCTTCACCAATGGCTGGGCAACCGCCGGGGGTTTCGACGCTTGCGGCTGGGCCGGCTTAGGAGCTGGTTTACTGGCGCACCCTGCTACAAGGGCAAATACCAGGGAAACAGCTAGCAAGAATAGTAGATACTTCTTCACGTTCATCCTCCTCTAATGCGATATGTTCAACGGACTCCGTCCGTTATTTCTTACTTCAGCCTTGTATTGAATACAAGGGTCTTTCCCCGGATCAGTACCTGTTCCATCCCTTCCAACCCGGGAATGGAATCCGCGATGGAATAGATCAGTTCCTCCAGCGAATCGATGCGTCCAAAGTAGAATACGGCGAACTTCGTGGACTCTGCCGACTGGTTGATCACCTGCAAATCGGCCACTTTGGACCGGAGCCTGCTGCGGAATCGGGTCATGAGTCGGGTATCCGAGGTATTCTGAAGGATCAATTCATACCGGATTCCCCGTTCGAAAGCCTTGGCTAGCATGCTCTTCGATTGTTCCACAGCGATTGGCATCGCCTTGTACAGGGTCGATTGAAGTGCGTTGGATTTTGCGTCGAACTGACTCACCTTGCTGAAGGTTCGAGGGCTCGAATACGGTACAGAGCCCAGAAGGTTCCCCGTGGAAGACTCGAACATCTTCAGAGTCACCTTAGCGGATCCATAGTGATTGGAACCCTGGGTTTCCCCTTCCGTCACCGCATCGATTTCGATGTACACGTCCGCATTGAGTTTCTGAGCGATCCACTGGATCATGCTCATCTCTTTGCCTGCTTCCTCCTCGTAGACTACCTTCATGTCTTTCTTCAACTTTTCCACTTCTCCATAGTCCACCGCATTCTTTCCGTTGGAAAGGAGGATACTGTTGGCCATGCCTACCGCCGCCTTCATCAGGAAGGGATCTTCCTTGCTATCCTCGTTGAAGTACACCATGTAGGTGAGGGAATCCAGGTATTTCCGGAGGAAGTTCTTTTCCTCGGGAGTGGGTTCCTGATATTTAGGTGGTTCCTCCAGTTCTTTGGCGGCGGGGGAAGCTACCGCTTCCTTTTTTACCAGATCCTGGGCTGCCGCTTTGGAGGTATCCTGGGCAGTGGCATCCTTCAAGATTCCGTGAGCCCGAAGGGTGCTTTCTACGGCAGCTCGATTTACCGGAATGCGGATTTCGTACACGAACTTCCCCCCCACATTGTCCTTCCTTAGGGTCTCCATTGCTTCGTTCTTCACGTAGGCATTGGGGTTGGAGGTGGAATAGAGGACCTCTTCCAGCTTCTTTGCATTCGCCTGTTCCTGAGCGGCTCCGATCATGTCGATCACCGCCTTTCGTACGGCATCCATCTTTGCCGCATTCATCGCCCGCAGAAGACTCTCGCTTTCACCCCTGCCCGTGTACACATCCGGTGCGGCCTGGGGTGTAGCCGCAGGGGGCGCTGGCTTTGCGGGTTCGGAGGGTTTGCCCTTGGGTGCAGAGGCACAACCTAAAAGAACTGCCCCTAGCAGGATCGTGACAATCCATAGAGTGTTTTTCAGCTTCATATCCTTCCTCACTTAAATATAGCACTATTTGAACGTGACACCAACGTTTACAAAGGGTCCTACCTTGGTGGCGAAGTAGCTCTTGTCATCCACATCGATCAACGCTTCGGCCAATCCTAGCCAGAGGGCATACCCTGCATCCACCGTAATCTTCGTGTCTCTCGACACCAACGCGCTTAGGGTAAGGAAAGCCTTCCCACCCACATGGGTCATGAAAAACTGCTGATCCGTTTTGAAGAAGGCCCGGGCGGTTTCTCCCAGATAGGCACCCCCGACTCCCACCACCAGGGTTGGGGCAACCTGCACTCTTCCCAGATAGAGGTTGGTGATTTCTGCCCCTATGTAGGCATTCATCGGTATGATGTCAAAGAGGGAGAGAGCGGCGGTAGCGATGCTGAGGGGTATTTCCGCGCCCACTACAGGTCGGGTGCTGAAGAATCCCCGGGAGGCCACGACCTTCAGCCCCAACTGGGGAATAAAGGACAGCTCATAGTTATCCACCAGGAAGGCCCCGCCGTAGAGCATCCCTTCGAATCCAATACGGGGGATTTCCTGGATCTGATCCCCTACCTGGGGTCTTCTGCTGGAATAGATCACCTTGCCCACGGAAAACTGGTCCTGTACTTCCTTCACGACGATGAGACCCACCTCGTCCACTGCCTGAAACCCCGCCACCTGCCGGTAGCCAACGATACTGAACTCATCCCCCACCATGATCCCCATGTTCTTTCCCAGTTCGAAGATCACGTCACTTCCCATGATCTGAACGATCCCGCTTTTGATCTGGAACTCTTCCACTTTTCTCAACTGGAACTGGAGCATCAGGGGAATCCCATCGATCGCCGCTTTGATCGCGCCGTTCTGTGTTTTATCCTGACCCGAGGTTTCCACATAGAACTGGGCGGTGGTCTGCAGTTTTTCCACATTCAGGATGGTAAAGGAGGTCTGAATGCTGGCCTTGTACGAACCATCCCTTAGCCTCTCCAGATTGAAATAGCTCACCGAAGGGATCACCACAAGGAAAGCTCCCACCAGCCGGTTCCAGTCAGCTTCGGTAAAGGCCTCCTGCCCCATCAGTACCTTCTCCGGGATCTGGACATTCCTGCTCTTGAAATCCTTGATCTTTTCTATGAAGGCGTTTACATCCTTCACCCCCAGCCGTTGGGTGAGACCTACCACGTTGAACCTTCCCATATTGATGAATACCGCTCGGATCTGTTCATCGATGGCACCCAGGGCTGCATTGGGGATGTTCCAATCGTAGTAACTCAGGTTGAAAACGGCGATCTCCTTCTTATCCGAGACCTTCTGCGCGTTACCTGGAATCGCCATACCCAACAGGACTACTATAATACAAAACCACCGATAGTTGTTCTTCATGGACAGAGATCCTCCTCTTTATGATTTAGTTTTGTAATACGACTCTTATATCCTTAACACCCAAGGGATGTACAGCAGCGGCTGCATGGTAAATCTGAAGGGAAAAGGTCTCGGGTTCTGCACTATCGGCCGTAACGGAAACGGTAACTTCATTCCAGGTAATCGTTACCTTTTCCTTATCCTTGCGCATCGAAAACTTGATGGTATCACCCCCGGGAAGAGGGAGAGTGAACTCCTTTCCTCCGGCCGCTATGTTCCATTTCCCCTCCTTGCCGGAAATGATTGCCCAGGGAGCATCCCTCCCCTTCCCCAGAAGCCGGATTTCCACCCCTGAGTTTGCCAGTTTTTCGATGGAAAGGGAGATTTCTTGAGGACGAGATTCCAGGGGGCCACAGTAGAGGGAACTTCCAGGGGAAAGGATATAACCGGATTCGGTCTGCTCCACCTTGCCTTCCGTCCGGATGGGAACCTTCGTACCTATCGCCGTAGAAATGGAGAAAGATCTTTCCGTCCGAATCCCAAACTCGTCTAGGATCCCTACAAACCCGCTTCCCCCTTCCCCTATACCGATCCAGGAGACACCCTCTTTCCCAAAGGCCTCGAGCCCCCCTTCCGGCAGTTCCAACGCCTCTACCGGTTCCTCGGGAACTCCCTCGAAACTCCACCTTGCCTGAAGCATCTTCCCTACCTGGGTGAAGGAAAGTTCCAATAGCTGTGCCCTCCCCTCCTGAACTGTACCCCGGGAAGGGAAGATCATACGGGCGCCACCCACCTCCAGGAATGCTTCCAGCTTTTTATCTGTATTCGTCTGGATCTTCAGATGGAAGGTCCCCTCTTTGCTTTTCGTTTCGAACCAGGTCCGATCCTCCACCGGCACCCCGGGGCGCAGGCGAA
>Ga0308395_1001599_pt1 | contig 14379 bp, 11 predicted proteins | sample Hotspr20SampleP4_FD_202097 | JGI IMG/M metagenome (GOLD analysis project Ga0308395, IMG submission 202097) | Hot spring phototrophic mat microbial communities from Mushroom Spring, Yellowstone National Park, Wyoming, United States - 20050930_P4 ...
TGGGAAAGCGTTTGAGCGGATGGATAGTTTGCTAAAGAGTTTGCGACTTTTTCCGGCGCCGACGTGGGGAAGGTTGCAGCGTGAGGTGGCGATTTACTATAAGCGTATTGGGCGATCTGATTTGGCGGAGGAGCGACTGCGGCGGATTGCGGCTCGAGACGACGTGCCAGGGTATTTGAAAAAGCCTTTGCCGTAAGATGGGATAGGGGTGGGTGCGCCGCCTGCGGCGGCGCACCTGAGCCCAACCGCCAGAATCGTCCTCCCTGCATTATTCATGCCTTCGACGCAAGCTACCATCAGCCTAACTAAACAGGAAAAAATAGCTCCGTGCAACGCTATAAAGCATATCAGCGGCTTCGAGTATTGTACGACCCTCAGCGCTCTCGATGGTATCGCCCTTGCCACCGAAAAACATGATTTAGCTCATCCCACCATCTGCCCCAGTCTCTCCTGAAGCGCCCGGAAATACCCCGCTGCCTCTATCATGCGCACCCCATACCACGCAAAGTAGTCCCCCCGAACCACCTCCACATAAGCACGCGGCCAGAGCGCCTGCACCTCCGGAATATGCGCCGCTTTATACGGGTAAGGCTCACTGCACAAAAGCACCACCGCCGGGTCTAAGGCCGACGGATCTTCTATGGTAGGGTAGCGACCCGGCAGCTTGGCAGCGACGTTTGCCCAACCGAGGCGGCGCATGAGCGCACCAATAAAGGTCGGCTCTCCAGCAGCCATGTAGGGTTTGCGCCAAATGAGGTAAAGAACCTGTAGCGCGCCTTTGGAGCGGGGTACCTGCGCCCATGCCGCTTCTATCGCTTGCACAAGCTGCCCAGCCTCAGCTGCCTTACCTGTGATAGTACCCATGCGGTGAATAGTTTCCAGTGCCTCCTCGTAGCTTTCGTTTTTGGTTACATAGACGGGAGCGATGGCACAAAGTTTTTCTACATCTTCCCGGGTGTTTTCTTCTTTTTCGGCGATGATGAGGTCGGGGCTGAGGGCGGCGACAGCATCTATGTCTACTTTTTTGGTGCCGCCGACGACGGGGATAGTAGCTACTTTATCGGCAGGGTGGATGCAGTAACGGGTTCGACCTACGATGCGCCCTTCCAGCCCAAGGGCTAAGAGCGTCTCAGTCTGGGAAGGGCAGAGGGAGACAATACGGGTGGGGTTATCAGGAATGGTGACTGGTCGGCCCAGACTGTCGTTTAGCTGCATCTTCTTCGTAGAGGCGGATGATCTCTTGCACGAGGGGGTGGCGAAGGATGTCATTCTCATCCAGGCGTACGACGGCGATGTCGGGCACGCGTTCGAGCAGGGTTACGGCGTGTAGGAGGCCAGAGGTCTCCGGGCGGGGAAGGTCTATCTGGGTAAGGTCGCCCGTGATGACGACTTTGGAGTTGTGGCCAAAGCGGGTGAGAAACATTTTCATTTGTAAGCGGGTGGCATTTTGGGCCTCGTCCAGGATGATGAAAGCGTCGTTGAGGGTTCGGCCCCGCATGTAGGCGAGGGGGGCGATCTCAATGATGTTTTGGGCGAGGTACTGCTCTAACTTCTCGTTGGAGAGCATTTCCTCTAAGGAGTCGTAGAGGGGTCTGAGGTAGGGGGCGATTTTTTCTTTGAGGTCGCCGGGGAGGAAGCCGAGGCTTTCGCCAGCTTCAACGGCGGGACGGGTCAGGATGATTTTTCGGATAGTACGTTCTTTGAGGGCCTTGACGGCGAAGGCGACCGCCGTGTAAGTTTTACCGGTGCCGGCAGGGCCAATAGCGAAAGTGATAGGGTATTTAGCAATCGCTTCGGCCAAGCGACGCTGGCCCTCCGTTTTGGCAACGATGACATTGCCGCTTACTGTGCGCAAGATGGGCATGAAAGCGGGGGGAGAGCCAGAAGAAACCGGATTCTCTTCGGCGGTAGGTGGCGTGTAACGGTGTTGGGCGATGATTTCAGCTACCCGCCGAGTGGGAAGAGCCCCCTTCTGCTGGACTTCGGCAATCAGGCTTTGAATGAGCCGTCGCACCGCCTGAAGGGCTACCGGATCACCATACGCCTTGATGCTGCTACCTCGAGCGACCAGCTTGACCTCAGGGTAGGCTTCTTTCAGACGTGCTAAGTTTTCGTTGCCAATGCCGTAAAAGGCCTGCAAGTCAATGTTTTCCAGGATGATCTCCTGCATCTCGGTTGTTTCGGCCATCTGTCAGCAAATATAGGGTTTTGCGGCTACTTTTCACGGAAGAGAAGAAGATGGAAGAGCTCTGTAAGTGGGACCCGGCTGGGATGTGGGAGTTTTTGAGCGAGGGTAGCAGCCTGGGCATAGAGGGCTTGTAGGGTGCTCTCGGCATACTGGAAGGCGCCCATTTCAGAAAGGAGGGCTCGGGCTTCTGCAAAGGAGCCGGAGAGGAGGCGTTTTCGTTCGCGGGTGCTGGCGCGGGGGATAGCCCAAAGGAGGGGTAGGGTAAAGCGCTTTTGCTGGCGGTCGGCATCGGTGGGTTTGCCAGCGGTCTTAGCATCTGTCCAGTCCAAGAGGTCATCCCGAATTTGAAAACCCCGGCCAATCAGGAGGCCGATTTCGCCGGCAAGGGCTATGACTTCCGGTGGGGCCTCTGCACTATAAGCGCCCATCTTCGCCGTGGCTTGAAAGAGCGCAGCGGTCTTTTTGTCAATCACCTCGTAGTAGGCTTCGGGGGTGAGGCTGGCTTCCCGCATGCGCTTCAGCTGAAGGAGTTCGCCTTCGGCGAGGGCTTCGACCGCTTCGGAGGTATAGGTAAGGAGCTGGGGCTGCTGGTGGCGCAGGGCTATTAGCAGCCCCCGGGCCAAAAGCCAGTCGCCCCACAACACAGCTATACGATTCCCCCATAGCGCCCGAAAAGAGAAAAACCCCCGGCGATAATCCGCATCATCCACCACATCGTCATGCGCTAAGGTGGCGTTATGCAGGATTTCCACCATGGTGGCACCGACGAAGGTGGCCTCTGTCACCTCCCCACAGGCTTTGGCAAAGTAGAGCAGGGTAAGAGGACGTATTTGCTTACCTTTCTGGTGAAAGAGAAACCGGATGAGCTGTTTTAGGAGCCAGTTTTGGCGGTATACATCGCGGTAGAGCGTCTCCTGGTAGAATTTTTCATAGGCAGGCCACTCGGGTAGTGCCTGACGAAGGGCACTTAAAGAGGGCCGAGTGGCGGCGAGGGTGAGGGTCATACACTACCTTTCAGAAACAAATTATTGAGCACGCGGAAGAAAAGCAGCAGCCATAGGCCGACTCCCATGAGGAGGAGGACGAGGAGGTTGTAGTAAGGGGTGTAGAGGAGGGTTTGGCCGAGGGGCTTTTGGAGGACGCCGAGCGGGGTGTAGTAGGGGTCCGGGTTCGTGATAAAGATGGGTTCGTAAAGGCGGATAGGACGGTCACGTACCCAAAGGAGTTTGGTGGTGGTATGGGTAGCGAGGAGGAGGTCTTCCAGGGCGGCGTTATGGTATTTTTGGCGAAGGGCTTCGGGGAGCTGGTTTTCTACGGCGAGGAGTTTGGTTTGGAGGTGCTGGAGGCGGGCACGGAGTTTTGTGGAGAGGGTGGCGTAGGAGGTATCGCCAGTTTGCTGGAGGAGGCTAAGGTCTTGACGGCTTTCTAAGGCAGGGATGAGGTAGAGGAGCTGGTAGCGGAGGTCGGAGATTTCACGCCGGATGGGATAGAGGGCCTGTACATAGGGGCTGCGGGTGTAATGGAGGACGAGGGCGCTTTCGTAGGCCCAGCGTGAAATAGAAATGTCCGCCAGGAGGGGAATGGGGCGTTTGCCACGCAGGACGGGGTTGAACTTCTCATAGGGGATGACAGCGCCGCTAAGCACGAGCTGAGGGATCAGCAGGATAGGGATCAGGATGTAGATGGGGACGGGCTGTGTAAAGGTATCAGAGAGGTTGAGGGCGATGAGGTTGCTTAGCAGGGCTACCACAAAGAGGAGCAGCCAAGTGGCTCCCCAAGCGTTCGGAATCTGGAGCAGCCAGGAGACGGTGCCCCAGTAGAGGGTAGTTTGGGCAGCGGAGAAGATAGCGGCCCAGAGGAGCTTGGCATGCATGTAGCTGCCCCAGCTGAGGTGGAGGGTGTGTTCTCGCAGGCGGATTTTGCGGTCTTTCAGGATTTCTTCGGCGGGGGTAAGCAGCCCTAAGAAAAGCATAGCGAGGATATTGACGAAAAGGGCGGAGGGGAGGTTGTCATTGTCGTAGAGGGTGTAAGGGGCTTCTGAGGGATGATAGCGCAAAATGAAGCCCACGATTAGGCCTAAGAGCGGGGCGGCGAGGGTGAGTGCGAGGGTGGAGAGGCCTTGGCGGATTTTTCGCAGGCCTTCCCGGCGGAGGAAAACGCCAAACTGTGCGAGGGGATGGATAGGCGGGCGCGGCTGCGGGCGATAAAGCTCTATCTGAGTTTTTGGTGAGACGAAGCGCTGCCAGAAAAGCTGATACCATCTTTCTGGGGGCGTACGGCGTTTTTCCGTAGGCTGGCCCTTTTCGTCCAGGAGGCGCTGCTGGATGATGTCAAAGAGGGATTCGGGTTCTACACGGCGGCAAGAAGGGCATTCTACACTTTCGCTGTCGGCAAAGCCAGCGGCATGGCGGAAGTGCTGAAGAGCGGCAAGCGGAGAACCCCAGAAGATGGGATAGCCGCCTTCGTCCAGGAAGAGGAGGTGGTCGAGTTTTTTGTAGATGTCGGAGGAGGGCTGGTGTAAGGTGAAAAAGACGATGCGGCCTTCTCTGGCGAGGGTTTGGAGGGTTTCTACGACCTGGAGGGCGTCGGAGGAGGAGAGGCCGGAGGTGGGTTCATCCACGAAGAGGACGAGGGGTTGGCGGACAAGTTCGAGCGCGATGTTGAGGCGTTTGCGTTGGCCGCCGCTGATAGTAGGATTGAGTGGGCTGCCGACGGTGAGGTCTTTGATGGGCCACAGGCCAAGGTTTTTGAGGACTTTTTCGGTGGCGTCGGCGGCGGCGTCATTAGAGGCGTAGGAGAGGCGGGCCGCGTAAAAGACGTTTTCCCAGACGGTGAGCTCTTCTATCAGAAGATCATCTTGGGGCACATACCCAATCAGGCCGCGGATGGCGCGAGGCTGTTGATGGACGTTGATGCCGTTGAGGTAGACTTTGCCGGTGGTGGGCTGGAGCTGGCCACTTAGCAGACGGATGAGGGTGCTTTTGCCGGCGCCGCTTGGGCCCATAATACCGACGAGGCGCCCTTGCCACACTTCAAAGGAGAGAGGATGGATGGCGGTCTTGCCATTTTTGAAGCGATAGGAGAGCTTGTGGACTTCCCAGAGGAGGCGCTCTTGGGGCGGTGGCGGGCGAAACTGATCCAGGACTTCTTTGTAAGTGAGGGTGTAGCCGTAGTTCAGGCGCAGGAGGGCACCTTCGGGGAAGGTTCGGATGACATCGCCGCGGATCCATTGGCCGTTGAGGTGGGCCTCTATGTCGCGGCCGATGAGGCGCATGAGAATGAGGTTTGCGCTTTCTAAGTAGAGGAAGGCGACGTAGCCTGGGAGATGGGGGACGGAGATGAAATGCGTGGGAGGCTGGGGTTCTTTGGAGCCCACGATCAGAAGGTTAGGCGATTGTATTTGGCGGGGGGATTGGGAGGTGGCGTAGTCGTGAATGAGGATACGTTCTTTGAGAGAGATGTCAAAGGCGTTAGCGATTTCCTCGAGGAGTTTTTCTTCGGTGGGGGTCAGATCGCGATCGCCGTGGGCGAGCTGGATGAGGTAGGCGTAGAAGAGGAAGCGTTCGGGCAGGGTGAGTTGCTGAGCGAGGTTACGGATGAGGAGGGTAGGTTCGAGGGTAGGGCCCTGGCGGAGGTAATGCTGGATGCGTTGGAGGGCTTCGTCGGGGTCTGTGCCGAGCTGTTGGAGGAGTTCTTTGAGGATGGTCTGCTCCCGGCTGGTGAAGCTACCCTGGAGGGTGAGATAAGCGAGGATGCGCAGAAGGCCGTCAAGGAGAATAGCCTGCACAGGTGCAAAGTTTAGACAATTGCTGGGGAGAGTTGGCGTTCGATTTTGAGCAGGCCGCGGACTTTTTCCAGCGCTTGGATGAGGCTGACGAGGTCGTGCTCGGTGTAGACCCAGAGTTCTACGATGCCTTGGAAGTAGGTTCCGTGGCCCTCGATGCGGATGGAGCGGATGTTTTTTCGTTTTTGGACGGAGATGACTTTGACGATATCGAGGAGCATGCCTGGGCGGTCTTCGCCTTCGAGGCGGAGGGCGGTGAGGAATTGTTTGGTGGGGGTTGGGGTCCAGCGGAGTGGGCGGACCTTTGAGCTGTCGAGGGAGAGGAGTTTTTGGAGGTGCGGGCAGATGGTGCGGTGGATGATAAGGCCGTCAGCGGAGAGGTAGCCCATGACGGCATCAAAGGGGATGGGATAGCAGCAGGTGGCGTAGTTGTAGGGTTCGTCATTATGACCGATTTCGGTGGCGCCGCTGAGGATGCCGAGCTTTTCGCGCAGTTGGTCTACGATGGAAGAGGTGCCGTGGGAGAGACGTTTGAGGCGGATGAATTCTTGGATTCTGGGGAGGTCTATCTGATGGGTGCCGAGGCGGTAATGAAGTTCTTCAAGGGAGGGCAGTTTGAGGTACCATAGGAGTTCTCGGATGATGGCGTCGTCGGGGCGAATGCCCAGGTGTCGCAAGCGCCACTCAAAGATGGCGCGGCCGCGTTCTATGGCTTCTTTGCGTTGCTGTTTGAGGTATTCGCGGATTTTTTGGCGAGCGCGGGCGGTTTTGACGATTTTGAGTTGGTCTTCGGTGGGTTGGGCGCGCTCACTGGTGATGATTTCTACCTGGTCGGCATTTTGGAGCTCGTAGCTGAGGAGGACGGGTTTGCCATTGACTTTGGCGGCGATAGCATGTCTCCCGATTTCAGAGTGGATTTCGTAAGCGAAATCCAGCGCGGTGGCGCCGTGGGGGAGGACTTTGAGTTCGCCTTTGGGCGTGAAGACGTAGACTTCATCCTGGGCGATTTCGGGGCGGAGCTCGCTAATGAGGTCGATGTTTGGGAGGTCGGGGTTTTGCAGGAGGCTGCGGATGCGGGCAAGCCATCGGTCCAGCGCTTCGTCGTAAGGGGAGGGTTGGCCGTTTTTTTGGGATTCTTTGTAGCGCCAGTGCGCGACGAGGCCGTACTCGGCGGCTTCATGCATGCGGCGGGAACGGATTTGGACCTCTACCCATTTGCCTTCGGGGCCCATGACGGTGATGTGAAGGGCTTCGTAACCGGTAGCTTTGGGCTGGCTGAGCCAGTCTCTCAGACGGTTGTGGTTGGGGCGGTAGAGCTGGGTGATGATTGAGTAGACCCGCCAGCAGTCGGCTTTTTCGGTCTCTGGCGGCGAGTCAATGATGATGCGCACCGCGAAGATGTCGTAGATCTCCTCAAAGGGGACACCCTGGCGCTGCATTTTTTGGTAGATGGAGCTGATAGCTTTGATACGACTTTCTATCTTATAGGGAATCCCGAGCTCTTTTTTGAGCTTTTCCTCAATAGGTGTGATGAAGCGGTTGATGTAGGCGGTACGTTCTTTTGCGGTTTCCTGGAGTTTTTGTTTGATAGTTTCGTAGGTGGCGGGGTCGCGGTGGAGGAGGATGAGGTCTTCTATTTCGGTGCGGATGTTGTAGAGGCCGAGGCGGTGTGCGATAGGGACGTAGAGGAATTCGGTTTCTGCGAGGATTTTGGCCTGTTTTTCTGGGCGGAGGCTGGAGAGGGTACGGAGGTTGTGGAGGCGGTCTGCGAGTTTGATGAGGGCGACGCGGATGTCGTCGGCCATGGTGAGGAGGATTTTTCGGAAGGTTTCGGCCTGGGAGGAGTCGAGGGGGCTTTCTACGCGGGAGATTTTGGTGAGGCCCTCCACGAGACGGGCGACGGTAGAGCCGAATTGCGTTTCTATGACCTCTATTTCAGTGCTGGTGTCTTCTACCACATCGTGGAGGAGTGCGGCGGCGATGGCATGGGGGTCGCGTAGGCCGATTTCTTTGACGAGAATCTGGGCAACAGCGAGTGGGTGGAGGATGTAGGGTTCGCCACTTTTTCGGCGGGCGCCCTGGTGCTGTCGGAGGGCGAAGCGGAAAGCTTTTCGGACGAGGGGGCGTTCAGTTTTGGGAACGAGGCCACAGGAGCGCAGGAGACGGCGGTATTCGCGGAGGATCAGGTGCTTTTCGTCCTCTGAGAAGGCGACCTCCCAGGTTTTTTCCATGGAGTCAAATTTAGCGCAGTTTAGGCGGGGAGGGGAGCAAACCACCGAGGGTGGCTTTGTAAGCTGGATGTTTTTTGGGAGGTGCGGTAGGGTGTTTAGCTTGTGTGGGGGGTATTGTTTTGGGCTGGTCAGCTTCGCTTACGGCGGGGCCGGCCAAACCTATTATCTTTTCTTCAAGGACGTGGATACTTTCGTATGTCCAGTTGCGGAGCAGGTATTTTAGCTTAGTGGGTCTTGGGATAGTTTTTTGAACCAATTTACCCATTGTGCGGCGATTTGGGCGGGGGTTGGAGGAGCGGCGTAGGGGAGCTTGCTAGTGGGCAGGTGAGCTAATAGGTCTTCTACGCGCTCGTAGGGGTGGAGGCCTGGGGCGTCCCATAGCAAAGGGCCCGGGTAAAAGACGGGTTTGCCCCACGGCAGGGCTAAGAGAAGGGGCTGCGCTGTCGGCAGGACGACTGCTTGGCAGGTATCGAGTAGACTTTCTACATCCAGCCAGGAGAGTCCCAGATAGATGGTGACGTGCCTCGGGTGATGGCTGTGCAGTCGTCGGAGAAGCGTGGTCTCGGCTGCCCAGCCCGTGAAGAGAAGGGACCACCCGGCCCCCAGAAGGTGTCTACCCAGGTCATGGGTGGTTTTGAGGTTATAGCTATTCACGGGGATGAGGAGGCGGTTCTTGCCTGCTATGGGTACCTGTGGCAAACCGCTATGTGGCCACTGCAGTCTCCCCGCTGCGGAGAGAAAGTCCACCATCACCGACTTAAAGCGTCTTTTCCAGCGCGCTGGGCATTCCGTTTTCTGGGAGGCTATATGCACTATGGCAGCGGGCACGAACTCCTCAGCCTGCCAGAAGGCTTCCACCACCTGAGAGAGCCGTGAGCTTGACCAGTTTCCCCAAAAAGTGATTTCGCGTCCCCGGCTATCCCACACTGCCATTTCGTAGGCGGGGGCTGAGTGGTGTCGGTAGAAGCGTATAAGCCAGAGGGGAAGGTGCTCAGATAGGGCTTCGGAGAGTAGGCGCAGGGGGTCTTGCCACAGCTCGGACGCGCTCCCGAGATTGGCTTCTACCCAGAAGACCAGTCCCTTCATTCAGAAGACGCAGCGGAAGGTAGATAAGGGGCTGTATTTTTCCGACGCTGGAGGATGAGGAGGCCTTCCCAGATAGCGGCGGATAAGCTACTGATAGAACCATCTGGGGTTCCTACCTTATCGTAGGCTACGCCATGATCGGGTGCTGTCCGGATAAAGGGCAATCCCGCCGTGTACTGATATCCCTCCCACTCTTCCAGAAGCTTGAAGGGGATAAGCCCCTGATCATGGTAGAGGGCCACGATACCATCCACCCCATAAAAATGCCGAGCCCCAAAAAAGCCATCAGCCGGATACGGTCCGCCCACCCGATGTTCCTGCGACAGCCGTGCGATAAGGGGCTTTAGCCAGGTCTCCTCCTCTGTACCAATGATCCCGCCATCACCAGCATGCGGATTAAGCGCTAAAACGGCGATCCGCGGCTTGGGGATCGCAAAGTCTATTCGAAGTGCCTCTATAAACTGCAAAATTACCTGCTCGACTCGCTCTGGCGTCAGAGTCTCAGCCACCCGAGAGAGCGGGATATGCTCCGTCGCCACAGCCACCCGTAATCTTTCGCCAACCATGACCATGAGGGTTTTACCGGGGTAGAGATGCGAGAGGTACTCGGTGTGGCCGCGATAGGGAAACCGCCCTGCATCATAGAAAGTCGCTTTGTCTACGGGTAAAGTCACCACGAGCTTGAGAAGGCCTTTTTGGGCATCCTCCACCGCTCGGGTAAAAGAGAGACGAGCGATAGCGCCATTTCCCGGGGAGGTGGTTTTGAGGCGAACCTCACCTGCCAGCGGAAGGTCAATGAGATTGAGGATGTCGGGCCGCGCCTCGACGGACTGACGAATAACATGGTACCGCAGCTGGGAGAAGCCGAGAAGGCTGCGCCACTGTTCGATCACGCGACGGGGCGCATACAAGACCGGAATGAATTCATCTTTCCAGGTGTCACCCTGCAAAATCGTCAAGAGGAGCTGCGGCCCTATCCCGCCGGGTTCTCCTATGGTAAAGCCTACTATCGGTTTGTCATCCGAGGCGGTCTCCATAACGTTCGATGAAGTCTAAGATTAGGCGCACGCCCACGCCGGTGGCGTGTTTGACCTGGTAGTGTTTAGGGAAACCCCGGTCGGGCGGAAGCGGCTTATTGTAGTAAGCGGTGCCGGCAATATCGAGATGGGCCCAAGGGTATCGCACGAAGTACTCTAAAAACTTAGCGGCGGTGATGGCTCCTCCCTCCCGGCCGGCGGAGTTCTTTATGGCGGCGATATCGCTCCGGATGAGATAGCCATACTCTGACCAGAGGGGAAACTCCACCAGCCGCTCGTAAGTACGAAAGCCGCTTTCTAAGAAACCATCCCGGACGAGGGGGCCAGCATTGGTGAAAAAGGCAGAAGCATACGGGCCTACGGCCAGGGCTGCGGCACCCGTAAGGGTAGCTACATCTATGGCGAGGGCGGGGTCATAACGTCGCGCATGGACCAGCGCATCTGCCAGAATAAGTCGCCCCTCTGCGTCTGTATTGCGAATTTCCACCGGCGTCCCGTCCGAGATGTAGATGATATCGCTGGGAGTATAAGCATTTTCGCCGGGACGGTTATCGGTGGCAGGCACCAGCGCAATAAGGTGATAAGGGAGGCCAAGCTCTGCGGCTGCTGCCAGGACATTGGCCACCACAGCCCCACCGGCCATGTCCACCTTCATGTAGTCCATGCTGTCGGGGGTGGGTTTGAGACTAAGGCCGCCTGTGTCAAAGACCAGCCCCTTCCCCACGAGGACGATGGGTTTTTTATTGCGAGCATGGGCAGGCTTGTACTCGGCGATCGTAAAAGTCGGCGGCAAGATGCTCCCCCGATTGACGGCCAGGATTCCCCCCATCTTCTCGGCTTCTATGCGGGTCTTGTCCCACACTTCCACCCGGAAGTTATGCGCCCGCCCCAGGGCCTGAATGTGCTCAGCGAGGGCTAAAGCCGTCATGACATTGGGCGGCTCATTGACCCAATCACGCGTTCTATTGACCACTCGTCCAATCGTCAGCCCTTTTTCTAAAAACTTTTCTGCTTCGCTTTCTGGAGCAAAAATGGCGATTTCTTCCACACTGGGAATCGGCTCTACCAGATACTTTGTGAAGCGATAGAGGCTCATGAGGGCTAATTCGCCTATGCTCTGGTAAGTGTAGGCGCGGTCGGGGGGATTTTGCGGTTCTATCCAGCGGATTTGGACGTTTTTCCAGCCTACCTCCTCTGCTTTGCGTAAGGCATAGTAAACCCCTCTTCGAAGGGTCTCTACGTCATCGTTCGGCAGGACGATCTGGAGCCCTTCTCGCACCCCATCGCGATAAAAAGTCAAGCGTCTATCCATAGGCAAGAGGTCGGGGGAGAGGCCCTGATTTTGGAGAATGGCTTCTCGCGCTTCGGTGGCGCTGCTAGGCGAAGTAAGCCAGAGAATGGGCCAATCGGGCCGCAGGTTGCGCACGATGTAGGCTTTCATGGCGGCAAAGATAGGGCGGGGTGCCCTATCGCCCTGGTCGGATAAGCGCCCGTACCTTCGGTGGCCATACCAAACGACTCCCTGTTACCCAGAAATCTTTCAGCCCAATACTCTTAGGTTCCGCAAGAATTCCCTCTAAAAAGGTCTTCCAGGCTTTATACCATTGCCCTGCTCGCCACATAAAGTAAGCAGCGTGATAGAGATTAGCGGCTATCGTGAGGGATCTATAAGGCTCTAAGCTCTTCGCAGCATCAAATACAATATCGACGGCTTTTAGAAGATTATTTTTCAGCATATCTGCTGCACTATAGCTTTGATTATCATGTATACGCATTAGGACTGTACGATGAGGTGAAATGTGAATCTTATCTCCAAAAAAGTGCGCTGTAAGTATGCCTGTGATGTAGTCTTCAACGAAATATACTTCCTTGATGGTGAGCGGTATCATGGACGTAACGCCATAATAAACCTCTACATGTGTCACGATTTGTGAAGGGCGGAAGATGATTCGTTTCAGGAGGACTTCTAAGCTATGACCTGACCAGGTTTCGGTGATCTGGTCTATGATAAGTTTAGAATTTTTGTTGATGTGACCGCGCTGGGCATAGATAAAGCGAATATGGGGATTTTCTGAGATGATCTGGGCAGCTTTTTCAAGGTGGTCTGGTAGCCACACATCGTCTGAGTCCAGAAAGGCAATCCACTCCGTTCGGGCAGCCTTGACCCCCACCATCCGGGCGTAAGCAGGACCACTATTTTCGGGAAGGCGAATATAGTGGACGCTGGGGTGCGCGCCATACCACTTCTCCATGAGCTGGGGCGTATCATCCGTAGAAGCATCATCTACCACATACACGCCGATGGGCGGTACACTTTGGGATAACGCACTCTCAATAGCCTCTCGTAGGAGGCAGGCTCGGTTGTAAGTGGGAATAATTACAGCTACGTTCAGCCGTAGCGCGTTCATATAGCACAAAAGTATTTATCTTTTCGCCAAGCGGAATTTTACCGCCTTCTTAGGTGGGGGAGCGAATACCTGGTGTGGCCTACCTTTGCCCAGAAGCGCTGAGGGTTTTGACATGGATACCGCCCCGCCTCATAGTCGTACCAGTACGAGCTGGAATATCTTTTCCAACCTCCTCTCACAAGCAATTATTCTTGGCACAGCCTTCCTGACCACCCCCTACATCGTGAATAAACTTGGGGAAGATGCCTATGGGGTGGTCATCCTCATAACCACTTTCTTGGGCTACTTGGGGCTGCTGGAGTTTGGGCTGAGCGACGCGCTCATCCGCTATCTCACGCAATGCATAGCTACGGGGGAAAAAGAAAAATTCCGCATTTTTTTATGGTCTTCAGTAATAGTATACGTGCTTATTGGCTTTTTAGGGGGAATTTTGTTAATAATATTGACTCCACAAATCGTGTATTATTTCTTAAGCATTCCGGCCTACCTCCAGCGGGCGACTATGATCGCTTTTTTTATTGGTGCTGGCTCCTTCATGATAAACCTTCTCATTCAGCCTTTTAGGGCTATTTTATGGGCATATGGTAGGATAGACTTAGCAGCTCTGGTAGTCTTAATGACTGGTGTTATGCAGCCAGTGATGGCTATTGTAGCTATTTCGCTAAGATATGGTGTGGTTGGGGTGAGTGCGGCCACCTTTTTTACCAATCTCAGTGCCTTTTTGCTGGTTGTATGGTTGGCTACACGCCTACACCGAAGCTGGGGTAAGCCTGTCTGGGATACAACAAGCCTGAAGACCCTATTTCGCTATGGCGGTTGGCTTAGCCTTGCTCAGATTACTATTCAAGGGGTCTCTTCGGTGGATAAAGTTCTCATGGGGCGCTATCTTAGCGCTGCCATGGTAGGATACTATAACCTTTCACTAACAATCCCTCTCAAACTATGGATCATTCACGGTGCGTTTGCTTCCTCAGCTTTCCCGCTTTTAGTTAGTCTGCATGCCCAAAAGGCCTCTTCAGTCGAGGTATTTCGCATAATGCAGCGCTTTGCTCGGGGCGTCCAGCTTCTTTTAGCCCCAATCGTTCTTTTTCTTGTTTTTTTCGGGGGCTTACTCTTACATGTCTGGATAAATGAGAGGGTGGCTTATCATGGGCGCCTGAGCATGGGTATAGCCTCGTTGAGCATGCTGCTGGTAGGGATGAACGCCATTTTCCACATACTTGTGCGGGCATGGGAGCGGGCAGACCTCAGCGCTAAGGCCTACCTGGGCGCTGCCTTGGTGTATCTTCCCATCCTTTTTCTACTTATAAAACGACTCGGTATCTTCGGAGCCGCCCTATCCTTGTTCCTATATTCCGCCACAGAGCTATTTCTCCTCCTTCTCTTCATAAAAAGTTTACTTCGGATATCTATTTCGGCTTGGCTGACCCTCATCCTAAACCGACATTTACTCATTCTGGCAGCTCTGGGGCTGGGAATGACTTCGCTGCAACTGCTACTTGCCTGGCCGCCCCTATTGAGGCTATTGATATTAGGCGGGGCTTATCTGCTTTTCAGCTGGGCGTATGTGTGGTTCATAGGCTTTTCCCGGGAAGAGCGGCAGTCTATTCTGAGAATGCTCCTTAGCCGTTTCGGTCGTGAGTCA
>Ga0308395_1001600_pt1 | contig 14370 bp, 9 predicted proteins | sample Hotspr20SampleP4_FD_202097 | JGI IMG/M metagenome (GOLD analysis project Ga0308395, IMG submission 202097) | Hot spring phototrophic mat microbial communities from Mushroom Spring, Yellowstone National Park, Wyoming, United States - 20050930_P4 ...
CCACAGTTCATCGGAAATACGAAAGCCGGTGGTAGTTTTGTTGTTGGGCGTTCTGGCCCGAGTCCGTTCTTTGGTCATTTGTTCACCTCCCGGGTCCAATTATACCCGTTTTTCGGATAGGCTCTAAGAGCTTTGGTCGCCTCAAAAATTGCTGCAACGTATTTCCCGTGTCTGAAATAATCTTGTGCTACCTCTCTAATCCGGTCGTGGAGGGGGAAGTAGTTGAACAACAACATTGGATCTGGATGCTTCGTCTCTCTCGCAATAGCCTCGTAGAGCATAGCGACCTCAGGCAGGGTTAATGTTCTTTGAGCATCCGATTCTGTCTGGTTGTCAAAAGCGATACGTTCCTGAATGCTGCCAAAGCGCTCCCATTGCTCTGATTTATTTCCACCGTAGCGCTCAGCCCACCAGACCAGCGCAATGGAATCACCCTCGTCCTGAGGATCAACCTGAGGACAGGGGATGTCCTCCCCCAACTCTCTCAACGCCGCAGCAAAGAGAATGCGTCTGCGTAGTGGACCGTATTGCATTTCTTGCATGGATATCTTTGCGAGATGGTCTCTTCCCGGGTCATCCTTTGCCAATTGAAATCCCAGGGCCAGGAGAAATACCTGCTCCGGATTGCGCAGAGTTGACCATTTCTCATCTGTATCCAGTTGTTGAACCCTTTCGCTCAGTTTTTTGACAATCTCTGAATTTACCGGCCGGCCAGCCTCCTTCCACAACCATAGTGTTGCCCCGATGGGACCGAGATTCCGCTGAAAGTCCCACACAGTTTCTTCGTCCAGCCACCTTTGCATTCTTATGCGAATCTCATCCAGGGGCTGATTGTTGGGAGCCCCCTCTACGCTGAAAGCGTAACCGAGCCAGGAGGCAGTGAACGGATCCCAGGCGGTTGCCAGCGATTCCACCTGGTCCAGAAGCCTCCGACGCAATCTGTCCCGAAGCAGATAGAAGTTTACAGGAACCATGCTTTATCCCGTAATGTGCCTGCACTGACAATATGGTTCCAATTCTCAGCACCGACTTCTGATACAAGCCGTGCAACAAGGTGGGAGTAATTCAACGTAGCGGGAATTGCCTGGGCGTTGAATCCTCTCCAGTTAATGCGAGCGAAGGCGAAAACTTGCTCAACCAATCGCGGAAATTCACTGGCTGGCATGGTGGATCTTTTGTCCATACGGACTTCTAACAACCGGGGCACGCCTCGTTTCCTCCGAACCTCCTGTCCTGTCCTGTCTGGCACACGCCCATCCAGGAACAGCAGGGCGGTGCAGGAATCCATCTCAACTTTAATGCCGGACTGAGGCACATAGGTTAAATGGCTCGCGTCAAACAGGCGATAGTTCGTATCATCGTTTAAGTGTAACAGGGCGTAGGGCAAGTCTCTGCCCATTTTCTCAAGAGCCTTTTCTACTGCGGCAATTTCCCGGAATTTGCCCGGTCGCTTGCAGAGATGGATGACAACCGAGGATGGTTTCCCTTGCCGCCGTTCAAACTCCCTCCAGGCATCCACGATTAATCCAGTAAGAGCATCGCGGTACTCATCCAGTTTTTCCCACTCCACTGGTTTCGGCGCAAGTGAATACAGAAACTGATAATCTCCGTCGTGGGTGAAGAGCGTGATAAACCCGACAACGAAGTTTCTCCGCTTATCTATGGTCCGGCTTACACCGATGACGAGTTCCCTCCGCTGGTCGGGAGACATCACGGTCCAGGGTGTACCTCCAATTTTTGCGTATACTTGAAGGGCAATGTTCTCAAGGGTCCACGGGAGCCCCTTCAGATTCCGGATCTTCTCCGCTGTGACCATCTGGCTGGGAATTCCGTTACCCAAAAGTAGGGACTTCGCCATTGTGTAGATGTGTTGATCTCTATCCTGCATGATTATCATTACCAGATCGGGTTTATCTCTTCCCACAGCGGCCTCAATCGCTCGCCTATATTCTCTATCCTCTTCGCTGGAAATCGGCCTTTCAGATACAAAGTCTATAGGGATGCGGAACAGACTCTGGAATCCCGGGAAAGAATTATAGCCTTTCGTAAGGCCGGAGACCAGGGTCTGTTGCTCTTTTGCAAGTTGTTGAGGATAAATCAGGATGCAACGGATCCTCTCTTTACCCAGAGATAAAGCATCGTAAGGGCCGTATCTTTTCAGGCCCAGACGCGCATCTTCGTGCTGCGCTTGCAAGGATGAGGGGTGAAATCGTAATTTGGGTATTGGGAGTTTCTCTCCTAAGAAATAGAACTCGTTCATTGCTGCACTCCTACAATGACCCGCAAGGGAGTTTGCTCCAACTGCACGTTCAGATTTTCGCAAATCGGTAGCGGAAATTCTTTGCAACTACGGACGAAGGGGAGAATGTGGTTCAAGAGCCTTGATCTGGAGACCTCAGGGTTTATCCGATTATCAAGGTACTCCTCTTGAATGTGTGCTATTTCTGCCATTGCTCCATACTGTGCGATCTCGGTTGTGCTCAGTCGCTTTCCTCTCACATCCTGGATCTCCCAGCATATGTCTACGATGAGGCCAAAGACAGGCTGGTCTTCCCTCCATAAATAAAGAACCCTTAAATCGTACCCCCGGAACACCTGTAATCGTTTCTCCGCGGCAGTGCGATATGGGTTGGGTTCGTACAGTTGCTTTCGCCCTTTGCCGAAACGTTCACGGTATCCACGATTCTTTAGGTAGTCGCTGAGGCCTTCGGCGCTCAAACGGGCACACCAGCCGGGGTACTCTAAAAGCCGTATCTTTTTCCGCTGAAAATCCCTGGAAGCAAGTTGCTCCATATCCTGCCCGTATCCGAAGACCTGCGTGCCATGTTGATACACTCGCGCTCTCCAACCGGATCGTTCTATTTCCATGCGAATTTCATGCAGGGACGGGAAGGCGTTCCCTGGTGCTACCATCACAGTAACATATTCATCGGGGACAAATACCCTGAAGATATTCGTATAAATCCCTGGGGCAAGCGATGTATTGTTCATTATTGCGTCCTCCCACTGGTTACCGATTGTTGGGTATTCTCACGCAGAATTGCATGCTGTCGCAAATATATGCACGCGTCGTTATGCAGTAACGACTGTGTTATTTCTTGAAGCCTATTATCGCACACTCTCGTTTTGAAACAAATTTGCTGGTTCGTCAACCAGAGTCCGGTCATCGCTCCGAATCTCCCTTCCAGTCCTCAATGACCAGTTTGACGACGCCCATCACGGCCTGGGGCTGGTAGCGCCGGACCGGGTCCGGTATCCGGTGGAGACGGGGGGCCGTCAGGGCGTCCTCCACCACGTAGAGCCAGTACGCCTCCCCCAGCCGCCGGGCCATCTGCCACTCGTGGGGCGTCAGTTCCAGAGGGCCGGTGGTCGCAAAGGCCTTGACCTCAATGTACCGGGTCCCGGCGGGCGAGGTGGACCGGATGTCGTACCCCCGGAAGTCCCGGCTCACGTCCACGGGGCTCCAGCCCTGGCTCCGCTCGTACTTCATCGCCACCCGCATCCCCGCCTCCTCCACCCGCCGCCGGGCCTCTTCCCCCGCGCCGGGGGCTTCCAACGCCGGGGGCTTCGGCAGGATGAGGGCCACCGCCTCCAGTTCCGGCTCCAGGCCGTCCACCTGCCGCTCTTTCTCCAGTTCGGCCAGGCGCTCCCTCTGCTCCCGAAGCAGGGCCTTCAGGTTTTCCTCCTCCTGCCGGATGGCGGCGTCCATCTCCTCCCCGGCATCCTGGCGGCGGTGGTAGGCGAAGAGTTTGTCCTGGGACTCCTGGATGAGTTCGTCGTAGGAGGCCCGGAGCCAGCGCTCCTTGATGGCGCACTCCCGCTCCCGACGGGCCCGGGCCTCCTGCTGGAGGGCGTCCAGATGCTCCAGCGCCTGCCGTCGGGCCGCCCGGCCCGCCGCCTCCAGGAGGACGGGGAGGTCGTCGGGGAGGGACAGGTCCTCCGGCGGCGGTTCCAGTTCCCAGAGGACGCGGGGGTCCACCTCGCGCGTCTCGCCGGTGGCGAAGTCGTGGAAGAGGGCCATCAGGCGCTCCAGGGCCGGCTGGTCCCGCCCGTCCTGCAGGCGCAACCGGTAGAGCCAGAGGATGCCCCGGCGCCCCTTCTCGTCCACCAGGACGGTCCGGGCCGGGCGGTCTTTCTGCAGGAAGTGGTCTATCAGGGCCTCCAACAGCGGGTGGCCGGGGGCGAAGAACTCGGCGCCCGCCCGGCGGGCCGTCTCCCGCTCAAAGGCCACCCGCAGACCCCGCGCGAAGGCGTCGCCCTGCAGGCCCCGCGCCTTCAGGAACTCCCGGGGGACGCTGAGGCGGAAGACGCCGGGGGACTGCCGGTCTTCGGCGAACTGGCCGCCGACGGTGCGCACGGCCAGGCGGGTGAACCGTTCCACATCCCAGGGGACGAGCCGCCGCAGGAGGGAGTCGGCCTGGTCTTTCTGGACGGTGGAGAGGTCAATGTGGTGGCCCGCCAGGGCGTTCTCTTCCAGGGTGCGGCGGAACTCCTCCAGCCGCTCCTCAATGTCCACGTCCAGCACCTGCTCCAGTTCCGCCTCCTCCCCGGCCACGACGGCCTGCATGAGGAGGTCCTCCAGGCGGACGCCCTCCAGCAGGGTGCCGATGACGTCGTAGACGGTGTCGCCCAGGCGCTGGCGCATCCGCTCCAGTTTCTCCATGAGCCGCTGGAGCACTTTGCCCTCGCGGGTTTCGGGGTAGAGCATGTTGAAGACGAAGCAATCCCGCGTCTGGCCGTAGCGGTGGATGCGGCCCATGCGCTGTTCCAGCCGGTTGGGGTTCCAGGGGAGGTCGTAGTTGACCATCAGGCGGCAGAACTGGAGGTTGATGCCCTCCCCGGCGGCGTCGGTGCCGATCATCACCTGGACCTCGTCCCGGAAGCGGCGCTCTTCGTCCACCCGGGCCGCCATGTTCATCTGCCCGTGGATGACGGCGCAGGGGAAGCCCCAATCCCGGAAGCGGCGCTCCAGGGCGGTGAGGGTGTCTTTGAACTCGGTGAAGATGAGCAGTTTCTCATCGGGGTTGTGCCGGAGATGGGTTTCCACCACCCGGCGCAACTCCTGAGTTTTGGCCTCCTCCCCGGCCTTCTCCGCTTCCAGGGCCAGGCGGACCAGTTCGTCCAGTTCGTCCAGTTCGTCCTTCAACTCCTGGGGGGTCTGGGCGGCGGTGAGCCCCTCCAGCCGTTCCTGGAAGGTCTCCCACTCCCCGGCGGTCATTTCCGCCAGGTCCTGGAGGGCGTCCTCGTCCCATTCGGGGAGGTCTTCCTCCTGGAGGCGGCGCTCCCACTCGGCGAGGAGTTTCTGGAGTTTGCTCCGGCGGCGGCGGAGGGACTCGCGGACGGCGAAGAGGCTGGAGGAGAGGCGGCGCTGGAGGACGGTGAGGGCCAGGGCGACGTTGCGGCTTCGGCGGTCGGTTCGGCCGGAGACGGCGGCGTACCAGCGGCGGACGTAGGCGGTGACGGCGTCGTAGAGGCGCCGTTCCGCGTCGGTGAGGGGGACGGGGACGGTCTGGACTTCGCGCCGGCGGAAGAGTTGGCGGCCCTGGAGGTCGGTGACCTGTTCTTTGGACCGGCGGAGGACGAAGGGGAGTCCTTCGGTGCGGGCGGCCTGTTTCAACGGGTCGGGGCCGGCGAAGAGGCGGGGCTCCAGCAGGTTGAGGAGGAGGAAGTAGGCGTGGTCGTCGCCCCGGTGGGGGGTGGCGGTGAGGAAGAGGAGGTGGGTGGCCCGGGGCGCCAGCGCCTCGCCCAACTGGTAGCGTTTGGTCTTGTAGACCTTCTGGCCGTAGCGGGTGGCGGAGAGTTTGTGGGCCTCGTCCACGACCACCAGGTCCCAGGTCTGGCGGGCCAGGAGTTCCCGGACGTCCTCGCGGCGGGCGAAGTCCAGGGAGACCAGGACCTGGGGGTTGCGGTGGAAGAAGTCGGCGGAGAGGAGGGTGCGGAGGAGGTCGCGGCGGAGGGGGACGAAGTCCTCGCGGAACCAGTCGCGCATCTCCCGCTGCCACTGGTCCTGGAGGTGGGCCGGGACGACGAGGAGGGTGCGGTGGACGACGCCGCGGGCCTTGAGTTCCTTCAGGACCAGGCCGGCCATGATGGTCTTGCCCAGGCCGGGGTCGTCGGCCAGGAGGAAGCGGATGCGGGGGAGGGGGAGGATGTGGCGGTAGACGGCGTCCACCTGGTGGGGGAGGAGGTCCACCTGGGTGACGCTGACGGCGTAGTGGGGGTCAAAGGCGTGGGCCAGGCGCATGCGGGTCGCTTCGGCGAAGAGGAGGAAGGGGTCGCGGGGGAGGGAATGGGCGAGGAGGTTTTCCCCGAGGGAGGGGAGGCGGTGGACGCGGCGGGCCAGTTCCTGGCGGTCCAGCACCAGGCTCTTCGCCTGTCCGGAGGGGTGGAAGATGACGCCCAGGACCACGCGGTCCCCCTCTTCGGTCAGGCGGTAGACCTCGGCCTCTTCGGGGAAGGGGTCTATGCGGATGCGGTCGCCGATGGTGATGGGCATCGGGTGATCTCCTGAGTGAAACGTAAAACGTGAAACGTGAAGCGTGAAACGTGAAGCGTGAAGCGTGATGCGTTTACGGCCACCAGCGGGCGGTGTCCTGGATGGCGCGGGCGGTTTCGGCGATGGCCGCCTCCCCACCCAGGGCGTGGATGACCGGGACGAGGGCCCGCAGGTCCGCCAGCAGGTCGCGGCGGGTGCGGCGGGCCAGGCGTGGCAGGGTTTCGTCCCAGAGGGGGTAGAGGGCCGGGCGGGGGAGTTCGGTCAGGTGGGGGACCAGTTTTTTAAAAGTTATAGCTCGGGTATAGGGCAACGATACCTTTGTACCTGCCGGTCCCGCTTCATTATCATCTGGAATTATGGCTATATCCTCTACCTGTCCAGCCGCCACCAGTGCTACTCGTAGTACTTGTTCCCGTATTCCAAACGGCAGGTGGGGGACCAGAGCGGCCAGGGCCTGGGCGCAGGCGGATTCCCGCTCAATTTCCCTGGCGGCGGCCAGGGCCTGGGCCAGCAGGTCCGGCGGCAGGTGGGGGGCCAGGGCGGCCAGGGCCCGGGCGCGGTGCTCTGCATCCCTGATTTCCCTGGCGGCGGCCAGGGCCTGGGCCAGCACCGTTGGTTGCAGGTCGGGCGGCAGGTGGGGGGCCAGGGCGGCCAGGGCCTGGGCGCGGTTATCTGCATTCCCGATTTCCCTGGCGGCGGCCAGGGCCTCGGCCAGAACCTGGGGCTGTTGCTTCGGCGGCAGGTGGGGGGCCAGGGCGGCCAGGGCCTCGGCGCGGGCGTCTACATCCTCGATTTTCCTGGCGGCGGCCAGGGCCTGGGCCAGCAGGTCCGGCGGCAGGTGGGGGGCCAGGGCGGCCAGGGCTTCAGCGCGGGCGGATTCCCACTCAATTTCCCTGGCGGCGGCCAGGGCCTGGGCCAGCACCTGGGGCCGCTCATCCGGCGGCAGGTGGAGAGCCAGGGCGGCCAGGGCCTCGGCGCGCCGGTATTCGTCCCCGATTTCTCTGGCGGCAGCCAGGGCCTCTTGAGGATAGCCCAATTCGGCCAACCGGGGGGCCAGGGCGGCCAGGGCCCAGGCGCGGTCGTATTTATCCCCGATTCCCCTTGCGGCGGCCAGGGCCTGCGCCAGCAGGTCCTCTGGCAGGTGGGGGGCCAGGGCGGCCAGGGCCTGAGCGCGGGCGGATTCATCCCCGATTCCCCTTGCGGCGGCCAGGGCCTGGGGTAGCAGTTCTGGCGGCAAGTGGGGGGCCAGGCCGGCCAGGGCCTGGGCGCGGGCGGATTCATCCCCGATTCCCCTTGCGGCGGCCAGGGCCTGGGCCAGCAGGTCCTCTGGCAGGTGGGGGGCCAGGGCGGCCAGGGCCTCGGCGCGAGGACTGCTGTCTCGCACTGTCTCCGGCAATTCCCTGGCGGCAGCCAGGGCCTGGGCCAGCACCTGGGACTGCTGCTCTGGCGGCAGGTGGGGGGCCAGGGCGGCCAGGGCTTCGGCGCGGGCGTATTCCCACCGGATTTCCCTGGCGGCGGCCAGGGCCTGGGGTAGCAGGTTCGGCGGCAGGTGGGGGGCCAGGGCGGCCAGGGCCCGGGCGCGGTCGTCTGCATCCCCGATTTCCCTGGCGGCGGCCAGAGCCTGGGTCAGCAGGTCAGGTAGCAGGCGGGGGACCAGGGTTGCCAAAACTTTGGCGAGCCAGTTTCTCCTGATTCCTCTGGCGGCGGCTATGGCCTGAGGCAACAGGTCCGGCGGCAGGTAGGGTGCCAGGGCGGCCAGGGCCCGGGCGCGGGCGGATTCCCACTCAATTTCCCTGGCGGCGGCCAGGGCTTCGGCCAGAACCTGGGGCTGTTGCTTCGGCGGCAGGAGGGGGGCCAGGCCGGCCAGGGCCCAAGCGCGGGCGGATTCCCACTCAATTTCCCTGGCGGCGGCCAGGGCCTGCTCCAGCAGGTCCTCTGGCAGGTGGGGGGCCAGGGCGGCCAGGGCTTCGGCGCGGGCGTATTCCCACTCAATTTCCCTGGCGGCGGCCAGGGCCTGATCCAGCAGGTCCGGCGGCAGGTGGGGGGCCAGGGCGGCCAGGGCCTGGGTGCGGTCGTCTGCATCCCGGATTTCCCCGGCGGCGGCCAGGGCCTGGGCCAGCAGGTCGGGCGGCAGGTGGGGGGCCAAGTTGGCCAGGGTCTCGGCGCGACGGTATTCGTCCCCGATTTCCCTGGCGGCAGCCAGGGCCTCTTGAGGATAGCCCAATTCGGCCAACCGGGGGGCCAGGGCGGCCAGGGCCCAGGCGCGGTCGTATTCATCCCCGATTCCCCTTGCGGCGGCCAGGGCCTGCGCCAGCAGGTCCTCTGGCAGGTAGGGTGCCAGGTCGGCCAGGGCCTCGGCGCGGGCGTCTACATCTCGGATTTTCCTGGCGGCGGCCAGGGCCTCGGCCAGCACCTGGGGCCGCTCATCTGGCGGCAGGTGGGGGGCCAGGTCGGCCAGGGCCTCGGCGCGGGCGTCTACATCTCGGATTTTCCTGGCGGCGGCCAGGGCCTCGGCCAGCACCTGGGGCCGCTCATCTGGCGGCAGGTGGGGGGCCAGGGCGGCCAGGGCCCGGGCGCGGGCGGATTCCCACTCAATTTCCCTGGCGGCGGCCAGGGCCTGGGGTAGCAGGTTCGGCAGCAGGTGGGGGGCCAGGGCGGCCAGGGCCTCGGCGCGGGCGGATTCCCACTCAATTTCCCTGGCGGCGGCCAGGGCCTGGGGTAGCAGGTTCGGCAGCAGGTGGGGGGCCAGGGCGGCCAGGGCCTCGGCCAGCACCTGGGACCGCTTATCTGGCAGCAGGTGGGGGGCCAGGGCGGCCAGTGCGCGGGCGCGATCCTGCTCCTTTCCGATTTCCCTTACGGCGGTCAGGGCCTCGGCCAGCACCTGGGACCGCTTATCTGGCAGCAGGTGGGGGGCCAGGGCGGCCAGGGCGCGGGCGCGATCCTGCTCCTTTCCGATTTCCCTTGCGGCGGCCAGGGCCTGGGCCAGCAGGTCGGGCGGCAGGTGGGGGGCCAGGGCGGCCAGGGCCTGGGTGCGGTCGTATTCATCCCCGATTTCCCTGGCGGCGGCCAGGGCCTGGGCCAGCAGGTTCGGCGGCAGGTGGGGAGCCAGGGCGGCCAGGGCCTCGGCGCGCCGGTATTCGTCCCTGATTTCCCTTGCGGCGGCCAGGGCCTGCGCCAGCAGGTCCTCTGGCAGGTGGGGGGCCAGGGCGGCCAGGGCGCGGGCGCGATCCTGCTCCTTTCCGATTCCCCTTGCGGCGGCCAGGGCTTCGGGCAGCAGGTCCGGCGGCAGGTGGGGGGCCAGGGCGGCCAGGGCTTCTGCCCTTTGCCAGGGATCGGGCACCTGGCGGGCGTAGGCCAGGCCCTGGGCGGGGGTCCATACCCCTTTCGCCACCAGCGCGGCCAGCAGGGCCGGGGGGATGTTCCCGGCCAGGGAGTGCAGGCTGGCCTCCACCAGCGCGCAGCGCACCTCCCCGCCCAGGTAAGGGGCCGGTTCGCCCCGGGCCGTCGCCTCCCGGTCGGCCGCCGCACAGGCCCACCAGGCCCGCGTTACGTCGTGGAGGAACAGGCTATAGGCCCCCTCCAGCGCCTCGTTTGCCCCTGCCCAGGCGCCGTGCACCAGGCGCAGCCAGTCCTCCGGCCCCGCCCCGGCCCGCGCCAGGTGGCCCCCCAGGGCACGCACCAGGTAGGGGGAAACGTCCCGCGGGGCCATTTCTCCCCCGCAGAGCCCTTCCACGCACTCCAGCCCCCAGTCCAGGAAGCGCTGCTCCAGGGCCTGCCGCTCTCCCCGGCTCAACTTCTCCCAGAAGTACTGCCCCAGGCGGGGGTGGCTGAAGGCGTAGCCATGCTGTTTCCCGTCCCCCACCACCAGGCGAGCCAGCGGGCGCAGGGCCTCAGCCAGCGTCCAGGTATCCAGGCCGCTCAGGGCCAGCAGGTCCTCCTGCCCCAGGGGGGCCAGGGCGGCCGCCAGCAGGTTGAGCACCTCCCGCACGGCCGGCTCCTTGAGGGGGGCCTTCTCTCCCCACTGTTTGCGCTGGTCCTCCCACCAGCGGTCAAAGTAGCCCTCCAGGCCGGGCCGCAGGCTGCGCAGGTCCTCCGGCTGCAGGCGGGCGGCGGCCTCTCCCTTTGCCCAGAGGTCGTCCACGTACAGGCGCACCAGCAGCGGGTCGCCCTCGCTCAGGCGGTGCAACTCGGCCACGATGTCCACCCGATGGCCCAATTCGTCCAGGGGGAAGCCCATATTCTGCAGGACTTCGGCCACGCCCTCGCGGGTCAGCGGGTCCAGGTCCAGGGGGCGGGCCAGGCGGTGGCGGTCCCATTCCAGGCGGCGCAGCCAGCCCTCCGGCCCGCGCTCTCCGGCCAGGTAGCGGGCCGAAACGACGATGCGCAGGCCCGGCGGCGGCTGGAAGGGGAAGAGGTCGGGCCCCGCCTGCCAGTCGGTGGCCTCGTCCAGGCCGTCTAACACCACCAGCAGGCGGCCGTTGGGCGCGGGCCGGCACAGGTAACCGCTCACCATTCCCCGCCAGATGGCGGGGGCCTGGTTCAGGTCGGCGGGGACCTTCTCGCCGAAGAGGTGGGCCAGGCGGGCAGCCAGGGCGGCGAAGAAGACGGCCTGGGAGGCGGTCTCGTAGCGCAGGCTGACGGGGACGAAAACCACCGGCAGGTCGGGGGCGCGCTGGCGCAGGCGCTCCAGCCAGCGGACCAGGAGGGCGGATTTGCCGCGTCCGGCGGGGGCGGCCAGGAGGAGGTAGGGCGGTGCGGTGGGGTCGTCCAGCCAGCGGTCCAGCGCCTGCAGGGCCTCCTCCCGCCCGCCGAAAGGGACGGGGCACTCGGGCGTGCCCAGGTAGTCGCAGAGGAAGTTGGCGATGCGGGTGGCGTAATCCGTCGGCAGGGCACGTACGCCGAGGGTGACCTGCTCAATGAACGCCTGGACGACGTTCTGGATGTGGGCGCCGGGTTCGGCTTGGATTTCCTGGTGGACCGGGCGCGGCTCTGCGGTCATCGGCGCTCACCTTCGGCGAATCTGGCGGACGTTCTCCACGGTGCTGCCCTGGCGGGCCTGGACCTCCTGGGTGGTGGGTCCGCCCCGAGCCTCCTGGACGACATCCCGAATCTGGCTACCGCCTTCGGCCAGCACCCGCTGAACGACCTCGCTCTGCATCAGGCGGAGCGCTTCTTCTCGCAGGGCAGGGTCTTCGGCCAGGGCGCGGGCGATTTCTTCACGCAGGGCCTCACGCAGCGCCGGGTTGTCGGGCAGGGCGGCAACGGTCTGCGCGACCTGCTCCACGTTCTTCTTGCGGCGCAGTCGGGCCCAGAGGGCCTGGGCCTGCTCCCAGACCGCTGCACCCAGTTTGCGGCCCATTTCCTCGGCAGCCGCCCTCAGCGGGTAGGGGAGGAAGGGGGCCAGGCACTGCACAATCTGACGGAGGATTTCGTTGAGATCGGGCATTTCGGGCCTCCTGTGTACCGAAGATTGCTTCACCGCCGAGGCGCAGAGTACGCAGAGATTACCGCTGTAACTCTTGCTCTCGGCGTCCCTGCGGTGAGTTTTCGCAGGGGAGTCGCCATAGAATCCCTACCGCTGGGACGGTCCGATCGTCCTGGCCATCGCCTCGGGCCCGCCCCGGCCGCGAGGCGGTTTTTGTTTCCCCCGTTTCTAGTATACGCGATTTTCACTGCGGGGCAAGGGGAGGAGTCCGGAGTCCGCCCGTCATATGTGCCGATGTAACGTGGGTTTCTGGAGCAACCGGACTGGTCGGAGCCGCCGGATGAGGGGCGGTGGAGGGGGATAGGAGGAGATTGGGCTGAAAGCGCCGCCACGGTCACCAGGTCCGCCTTCACCTCCCGCAGGAGGCGGGTGGCGAATGTGTGCCGCAGGCGGTGCGGCGTCACCCGCTTCCCCAGCCCCGCCCGCCGCGCCGCCTCCGCCACCACCCGTAGCCTCACACAGGCGAAACGCCCGCTGCAAAACCCTTTCCTTCTCCCCTGAAGGTGAGATTTGCCCACAAATGAATTTGGAAGTATACTGGCTTTGCCGATTGCCGCATCTCCTCTCCCCCATAAAATGGCAACAGCCATAGGGCACAGTATGATTTGCCAGTGATGCCTGGAAGAGCGACCAATGCTTCATCACTTTGCACACAACCCCATCCACAACCTGCCAGCGATCTACCTGCTCTCACTGGCCCAATGGGATGAGCGCCGTCCGGTGGCGCTGGTGACCAGCGGCCCGGCGTGGGAAGCGGTGCGGGAGCATCTCCGTTTGCGGGTGGCCTGGCGGGGTTCCCCCCGCCAGGCCACTTTGTCCCACTGGCAGGACATGCTGGAAGGTCTGCAGGGCGAGGTGGTCTATGCCGTGGGCGGGGGACTGGCCGCCGATGCCGCCAAGTTCCTGGCCGCCCAACGCAACCTGCCTCTCGTCTGCATCCCGACGGCTCTCTCGGTGGATGCCTTCTTCACCTGGGCCTCCGGCATCCGGGAGGGGGGCTGTGTGCGGTACATAGAGACCCGCCCCCCCCGACCTGCTGTTGGTGGACCTGGACGTGATCGCGGCGGCGCCACCGCCTCTTCGGGCCGCTGGCATCTGCGACGTGCTCTCCATTGCCACCGCGTTGTGGGATTGGCGCTTCGCCGAAGAGCGGGGCCAGAACCCGCCCGGGATGGCCCACACGGAGTGGGTTGCGGCGGTCGCGCGAGGGATTCTTCAGGGAGCGCTGGACTGCGCCGAAGCGGCCGGCGCGAGGACCCCGACGGCCTGCTCTCCCTGATCCAGTGCCTGGCACTGGAGGTGCTACTCTGCAACCTGGTGGGCCATTCCCGCCCGGAGGAGGGGAGCGAGCACTACTTCGCCTACGCCGTTGAGGAGGAAGTGGGGCCGGGACGGCCCCATGCCGAACTGGTCGGGCCAGGCATCTTGCTGATGGCCCGGGCCCAGGGGCAGGAGACCGCCCCGCTGGAGCGGGCCCTCCGGGCCTGCCATGTGCCGCTGGATGCCATTCCCCAGGAGATGGTAGAGCAGACGCTGAAACGCCTGCCCGACTACGCCGCCCGGCATCGTCTGCCCTTCGGCATTGCCCACGTCCTGGGTGCTGAACGGTGAGAGAAAAAAAGGGGAAGAATGGTCGGCCTTCGCCGACCTCAGAGTGTCGGCGCAGGCCGACACCCGGCACGCAGGGCCCAGGGAGGACGATTTCAATCGGCCTATAGTTACCGTCCGCGAAAGTTAACGCTGTGCTCCCCAACTCCCTCTTCCCCTGCGCCGCGACGACAAAGGGAACCCGAAAAGGAGGAGTGAGATGACCCTGCGAATCGGTTTTACCGGTACGGGCTACATTGCCCGCATCCACGCCCTGGCGGCCCAAAAACTCCCGGACGTGGAACTGGCGGCGGTGGTCAACCACCGCCGGGAGTCTATGGCCGCCTTCGCCGCCGATTTCGGCATCCCCCGCCAGTATCTGGACGTCGCCGACCTGCTGGCCGACGGCGGGGTGGATGCCCTGGTGGTCTGCACTCCCAACTACCTGCACGCGCCGCAGACGATTGCCGCGCTGGAGGCCGGGGTGCACGTGATGGTGGAGAAGCCCATGGCGATGAACGCGGCCGAGGCAGAGGCGATGGTCGCCGCCAGCGGGCGGTCGGGAGCGCTGCTGATGGTGGCCCACTGCTGGCGCTTTGACCCCGAGGTCCGCTGGCTGCGCGGGCAGGTGGAGGCCGGACGGCTGGGCCGGATTATCCGCACCATTCACTACCCCTTTAGTTTCCGCTAACTTTGCCTGCCACAGGCAAAGGAAATCCACCGGAGAGGTCTCCGGTAGAGGGTTCTTTCACCAATTGGCGAAGAAATCTGGCCTTTCAGGCCCTTCAATCACCCCTGGGAG
>Ga0308395_1001605_pt1 | contig 14336 bp, 10 predicted proteins | sample Hotspr20SampleP4_FD_202097 | JGI IMG/M metagenome (GOLD analysis project Ga0308395, IMG submission 202097) | Hot spring phototrophic mat microbial communities from Mushroom Spring, Yellowstone National Park, Wyoming, United States - 20050930_P4 ...
TGCAGGCGTTCATCGTCGGCAGGGGAAACCAACCCGAGTTGGATTTGCCAGCCGGAGCGCAGGGCTTCCTCTGCCAACCGCACCCCCTCGACGACAAATACCCCCTCTTCTTTCCTCCGCCGTGGACGAGTCTGAAGGGCTTTGATCCATTGGATTTTAGGATTTCGGGTAGAGGTAATCATGACGAGGATGGGGAAGCACCCCACAACTCCTGCCAGACGCCTTGAAAGGCGCTCAAGGTGGGCTGGTCGATCAGGGTCACCCGCACCGTCTGCAAGCTCCCGCCGGGCTGCTGTTCGAGGTAGTCGGCAATGGTCTGCAAAATCAGGCGGGCGGCGCGCTCCTTCGGAAAACCGAAGATGCCGGTTGAAATAGCTGGCAGAGCAAGCGATTGGCATTCCAGTTGCTCGGCCACTTGCAGCGCCCCCCGCACTGCTGCGCAGAGCTTTTGATCTTCCTCGCCCTCTCCCCAAAGCGGCCCGACGGCGTGGATGACATAGCGGCAGGGCAGAGCGCCGGCCGTGGTATAGGCAGGCTGTTCGTGAGAGACCGGCCCATGTTCCTCCACCCAGCGGTTGCTTTCCCTTTGAATTGACTCGCCGCCGCGGCGCACGATGGCGCCGGCCACTCCGCCACCATGCTGCAGATAACGGTTGGCAGCATTGACGATTGCATCCACAGCTTCGCTGGTAAGGTCACCCTGCACCAGTTGCAACTGGCGCTGATGAGGAAAGTTTTTTGTCGATAGGATCTGGTTCATTGGCTCACCTTACGAGTCGAAAAATGTGAAGAGTATTCCGTTCACTCATAGTATATCCGAGAGTTGCTGTGTGTGGGATGGTGGTCGCAGCAGGGCATTCTAAGAAAACTAATCTTTTTGCCGTTATCCAGGTCCAATTATAGCCCATGGATTTGCCCGGATGGAACGGAGCGGCGCGGGTTTTTCATCCGTATCCCATACCCTGCCTCTCCGACCTCCCAGAAGATAGAAGGTCAGCGTGGGATCAAGCGGTATGCTATCGGGTATAATGTGAAAAGTGGCCATACGGTTCGTTTGCAAACCGTTTAGCGATTGTATTTTCCTTCAAGGTAGTCTCCACGAGTCGGGAGGGGAGAAAGATGCCAATGAAGTATGATCCTCAACGCCATCATCGCCGTTCGATTCGCCTGCCGGGTTGGGATTACACCAGCGCAGGCGCCTATTTTGTCACCATTGTCACCCACGAACGGATGCCGTTGTTCGGTGAAATCGTGGATGGCGAAATGCGGCTGAACGATGCCGGCCGTGTGGCTGAACAATGTTGGTTGGAAATTCCATTGCATTTTCCCCACGTGGAATTGGACGCGTTCGTCATTATGCCCAACCACGTCCATGGCATTTTATGGATCGTTGAACCACCACCGACCACGGAAATGGCGGCAACCGCGACAACCGCAGTAACCGCGGCAACGGTAGGGGCGAAAAATTTTTCGCCTCTACCGTCATCCCCCATTTCGTCCCATGCGGATGCCGCCCCGCATCCGCATGGGACATCCAAAACCATTGGATCGGTGATCCGGGGGTTCAAAATCGGCGTGACCAAATGGTTTCGGCAAAATGCCACAATTTACACCGTCTGGCAACGCAATTATTACGAACACATCATCCGCACCGATGACGCCCTGGGACGCATCCGCGCCATTATCCTCAACAATCCTGCCCGTTGGGAAACCGACACAAATCATTTCGATCTCAAGAAATGGTGACCATCGAGACTTGCTCCACCCGGTGCTAGGGTTAACTCGAGTTTAGTCATCGCAATATCCGCAATTGTTGAAAATCAGCGCCACGATAACCGCGCCGAAAGCAATTTTCCTTCCTGACGCACCTCGGGTAGCCAGTGTCAGCCTTCACGGCAGCAGGTACCAGTCCAAAAAACGTTCGATGCGTTCGTACGCGTCCAGTTGGGTGGCGCGCATCAGGAAGCCATGCGGTTCGCCGGCGTAGGTTTTGTATTCAAAGACCTTGTCGAGCCGTTTTAGCTCATAGACAATCTCTTCCGAGGCTTGCGGAGGCACCACATCATCTTCTAAACCATGCAACAGCAGCAGGGGCTTTTTGATTCGGTGCAGGTCATGAATGGGCGAACCAGCCTCATAGGCTGCGCGGTTCCTGGCCGGATGGCCGAGAAAGATTTCGCTGTAAAGGCGTAATTCGCGGTTGCACTGCGCCCAGGAACTGATCAGGTTGCTATCGCCATATTTGGCAATGCCACAGGCAAAGCGGTAGAATGGGTCGCGGGAAAGCACGCAGATTGTGAGATAGCCGCCATAACTGCCTCCCAGGCTGGCGATGCGGTTGGCATCGATTTCGGGCAGGCGGGCAAGGAATTGAGTGGCCGCCAGGCAATCCTCGCAATCCTTTCCACCCCAGTCGTTGTAGTTGGCATGTTCAAAGGGAATACCATAACCGGTGGAGCCACGGTAGTTTGGAGCGATGAAGGTGTATCCCTTCGCCACCAGATATTGAGCTAGAATATCCCATTCATAGGCGTATTGCGACGAAGGTCCCCCATGTGGATGGACAATGGCGGCCTGATTGGGATGGGAGGGGCGATAGAGAAAGGCGGGAATCTCTAAGTCATCCCATGATCGGTAACTGACCACTTCGGGCATCACCCGTTCAACGGACGCCAGCGCGGGCAGAAGCGAGGCTGTCAACTGCTCGACCTTGCCGTTGGCGAGATTAAGGCGAAAGATCTCAGGAGGATGGAGGGGGTCTTCGTATTCAAAAGTGAGAAACTTTTCATCGGGGCTCCAGCAAGGGTTGCTGTGAATCCCTTTGCCGCCGCGCAGCAGCCGAAATTCCCCATTTTCGATTGCCAGCAAGCCAAGCTCGAATGCCCCGCCATGATTGACGGTGATGGCAAGTTTCTGGCTATCCGGCGCCCATTCGTAATGCACCACATCGGCAGCCAGTTTGGAAAGCTGGTGCAACCTCTCTCCATCCGCACGCACCAGCCACAGGTCATTCCAGCCGCCTTCTTCGCTGGTGAAGGCGAGCCACTGTCCATCGGGTGAAAAACGCGGCCGCCCGACCCGGATGCCGGCTTTACCGTAAAGCGTGCGCGTTTGCCCGCTCTCTAGGTCGATCAGGCAGATGTCGGAACGGTGCAAATCATCAAAACGGCGCAACACATAAGCCACGCTTTTGCCATCCGGAGCAGGTTCGGGATGCCAGTGATCCCCATCGGCCGAATCGGTCAAAGGGCGCGGCCATTTGCCCTGGATGTCCGTCATCACCAGTTGGTCGGCTTCATGCCGCTCGACCGTGACAATCAAGTGATGGGAATCGGGCATCCAGCAAGGGTTGCTGGCCGCCTCGGTGAAGTCGGTCAATTTTTTCGGCAGTCCCCCTTCGACCGGAACGATGTGCACATGCTTGTGCTGGCAAAAAGCCAGCCATTTACCGTCGGGTGACCATTGCGGGATTTCGTCATCCCAGTAGGCAACCAGCTTGCGATCCAGGCTCACCTGAGCCGGCGTTCCCCCCTTGCTAGCCATTTGATAGACGTTTGAAAAGTGACCATCGTCTATGATAAAGGCAATCCATTTGCCATCCCGTGAGAGCTGGTGATTGCGGATGCGCTCCTGGGATACCAGCAAAGGAAGGCTCCAACCCGACGGCGGTTTTAGGTCTGGTCGGGGTAGGGAGGGCCAACCGTTGCGCTCGTATTTTTCCTGCATTTCGATGATTTTTGCCATCTTCAACTTCCTTCAGTGGAGATAGATTGATGGTTCAGCATCTAGTCTGCCTTAGCGGCCAGCTTGTTTTCTCGTAACAACCTACCATTACAAGTGGTGTTGATGATTTGCTGAGAAAACCGTTCACGAATGTACCACGAATAAACGAATGACAGCACTTTTCGTGTATTCGTGAAATATTCTTGGACGGTCTACCCTGCCAAGTAGAACCTATGGTAGGTAATTACGTTTTCTCATAGTTCTATTCTAGCACAGTCCCGAATGAGAGCGATGGGGAAGCACCCTGAAATCGGGAATCGGCTATCGACCGCCGCCGTCTGCAGGTGTGGCACTCTGGTTGCGCTCGTTGAGGCGAAAATTGCTGCTTACTTTCTCACTCAAACCAATTGCATTTAGATTAAAATACAGTAATATCCTTTGGGCTTTGCCCTGGTTGCGTTTTGGATTTCGATTCTGGAAAGAGGTCACGATGTCTCGTGCGTTATTCTTTATTCTGCTGATCCTTACCATTCTCACCGCCTGTACCAGCCCGCAAACCCCCGCGCCGCAAACTTCCCCCTGGACCTCCTCTCAAGCCGAGACCCTATCGGCGAGCACACTGGAAGCCGTTACGTTACATGTTGGCTGGCCGGGCTTTCCGGATACCCTCAACCCGGCCTATGCCTTTCTCACCGAATCGTACACGATGTTTGATTACATCTACTCAACCCTGGCAACCGAAGGGCAGAGCGGAGAGTATGTGGGCTTGCTGGCGGAATCGTGGGATGTGTCTGAAGACGGCTTAACGTGGACGTTTAAACTGCGTCCCAACGTCCGTTGGCACAACGGTGCACCCCTCACTGCCGATCAGATCGTGTGGAATCTCAACGCTTTCATCCAAAACCCGGATGGATGGGTAACCAACTCTGGCTATGTCGCCGGCTTTGTAGAAGCGCGTAAAGTGGATGAGAACACAATTGAAATTGAGACCGAGTATCCCATCAGCAATATGGCTTACCGGGTATCTTTTCTGTATATTGTTTATCCCCCGGACTTTGAAGGCTTTACGACCCCCGCGGAATTGCAAAACTTCACCAATTTCAGTCCCATCGGCACGGGTCCCTTTAAGTTGGCTTCGTTGGACAAAGATCAGCGGATCATCATCCTGGAGACCAACCGCGATTATTTCGATGGGCAGGCGAAGATCGACCGCGTCATCTATCAAACGTTTGATAACAGCGATGCCATGATTCAAGCCCTTAAAGTTGGCGACATCGATTTGATTGGGGAAGTCCCGGATAGCGCATTCGCTGCTGTCAGTGTTTTTGAGAACGTCAAAGCGATTTCATTACCGGGACGGTCGATCACCGAGCTGATCATCAACTCTGCCCCGCCCGACCACGAACCCACGCCTAACCGCAATAAAGCCTTAGAAGACCCGCAAGTTCGCCTGGCGATAGCCACTGCTATTGATAAACAAGATCTGGTGGATGTTGTCCTGCAAGGCAATGGACAGCCAGGTGTCTCCATTATTCCTCCTACCTTGGACGGTGGATATTGGTTTAATACGGATCTCAAGGATGTGAAGTTTGATTTGGAGGAGGCAAACCGGATTCTGGATGAAGCCGGTTATGTTAAGGGAAGCGATGGAGTGCGCGCCAAAGGCGAACTCCGCTTAGAGATGCGTTTGCAGTACCCTTCCGATCAACCCAATTATCCTCGCACAGCCGAAATGATCGCCAACTGGCTGGCTCAAATCGGTATCAAAGCCACTCCCGAAGCAATGGATCCGGATAGTCTGGTGGTAGCAACCAATCCCAACGCAGATTACGACCTGGTAATTTGGGGTTGGGGAGCCGATCCAGACCCGGACTTTATGCTCAGTGTTATGACCAGCGATCAGTATGTCGAGGGAGGTTGGAGCGATAGCGGCTACTCTAACCCCGAATACGATCGGCTTTATCTCGAACAACAAAAGGCAATTGACCCCGAAGAACGGCGTAAAATCGTGTGGAAGATGCAAGAGATGATCTTTAACGACCGCCCTTATATCGTTCTCTGGTACGGAAATATCCTGCAAGCCTATCGCTCTGATCACTTTAGCGGTTTCATCGAGTCGGTCTTGGGTATCGATAGTTTTCAGTCGCTGATGAACGTCGAACCAGTGCGATGAGCTGATTCACGGTACAAGCGAACGAAGCAGTGGGCAGCGGGAATTACCTTCTTCAAAAATTTGCTTTTGCGTTGTTGACGATTTTCATCGTCGTCATTATCAACTTTGTCTTGTTTCGCATACTGCCAGGAGACCCGGTGCGGGCGGTCATCGGGCGGAATGTCAAGATTTCAGCCGAAGTTCAACAGTCGCTGCGCGAACAATTCGGTTTGGATAAACCGGTCTTTCCCGATCAGTTTCTGATGACGATGAAACAATGGGCAAGCGGCAATTTAGGTGTCTCCTGGTCGTTGCGTCGCCCAGTAGCGGAAATCCTCTTGTCAAAGTTGTGGAACACGATCCTGCTTATCGGTTTAGGACAGGTACTGGCGATTTTCTTCGGCGTCATCTTAGGTTTACTGGCGGGATGGAAGCGAAAAACCGCTCTGGACACCGGCGCCTTGATCTTTTCTCTGATTGCCTGGGCAACGCCAACCTTTTGGCTGGGGATCATATTGCTGGCCGCCGGCAGCACCTGGCTGGGGTTGCCAACCGGCGGCATCCTTAGCCCTCAAAATGTTGGCAAACCTCTGTATACCGTCCTGCCCGATCTTGCCGTTCACTTGATTCTGCCGACCCTGACTCTGACCATCCTTTACCTGGGGGAATATATGCTGATCATGCGTTCTTCCATTGTGGAAACCCTGAGTGAGGACTATATTTTGACCGCTAAAGCCAAAGGGTTGAACCAATGGCAAATCCTTTGGCGCCATGCTCTCAAGAATGCCATGCTGCCGATCGTGACCATCATCGCCCTCAACCTTGGTTTTACCGTTTCGGGGGCAATCTATATTGAAACCGTATTTTCGTACGATGGCCTGGGGAAGCTTTTCCAAACCGCTCTCACCAAGCAAGATTACCCCCTCTTGCAAGGAGCGTTTTTACTGCTGGCGGTGAGCGTGATTGTGGCTAACATGCTCGCCGACATCCTGTACACCCTTCTCGACCCACGGGTCAAAGCTACCTGAACAGGGAGAGCGGGATGGAAACCTGGCAGCGGTTGAAACGCAATCTCGGTGAACTGTGGAAATCCTTCCGTGGCAACCGCATGGGGTTAATCGGCTTGGGTCTGGTGCTATCGGCGCTGGCGGTTGCAATCCTTGCCCCCTGGTTGACGCCTTATCATCCTCAGCAAGTGATTCGAGACGAGAATGGGCGCGGCCTGACCTTTGCACCGCCCGCTGTTCATCCACCTCTTGGCACCGATGACGGCGGGCACGATGTCTGGGCGCAACTGGTTTATGGGGCGCGCATCTCCCTGACGGTAGGCTTTTTAGCCGGATTTATTGCCATGTTTGTGGGCAGCTTCTTTGGCATCCTGGCCGGCTATTTTGGAGGATGGCTGGATAACCTCTTGATGCGCGTCACCGATGTTTTGTTGGTGATTCCAGACCTGCCCTTGATGTTGGTTTTGGTGGCAACCATTCGTCAGATGCAGTTGAAGATCTCGCCACTGACTATCTTGATTTTGGTTATCGGATTGTTATACTGGACGAGCACAGCGCGTCTGGTGCGCTCGCAAGTCTTGAGCATTAAAGAGCGACAGTTTGTCGCCAGGGCGCGCGCAATCGGTGCCAGCCATGCCCACATTATCCGCAAGCATATCCTGCCACAGGTGATGCCGTTAATCGTTGCAAACACGGTCTTAATCCTCTCGACGGCGATCTTGATCGAGTCGGGGTTAGCCTTTCTGGGCTTGGGTGACCCAACCAAACCCTCCTGGGGAACGATGCTGAACTTTGCCTTCGACCGCAATGCCATCAGCAATGGAGCCTGGTGGTTTTACCTACCGCCAGGCCTGGCGATAGTGTGGGTTTCACTGGGATGCGTCTTATTGGGCAACGTCCTGGAAGAGATGCTAAATCCCCGCTTGAGTGGACACCATTTGGAGGGCGAAGCGCATATCGTAAAGCTGGGAGAAGCAGAGTGAGCGAGCCACTCCTATCGGTGCGTCACTTAACTACCCACTTTGAGTTAGCGCGGCAAACTTTTGCCTGTGCCTTGGAAGATGTTTCCTTTGATGTTTATCCCTATCAAACCATTGGTTTGGTGGGCGAGTCGGGCTGTGGCAAAAGCACAACGCTGATGTCTATCTTGCGCTTGTTGCCCGCAAACGCTCGCATCAGTGGACAGGTGTTCTTCAAAGGGGTGGATTTACTCACCCTCAGCGAAGAACAGATGCGCGCCTACCGCTGGAAGGAGCTGGCGTTGATCTTCCAGAGCGCGATGAACGCCCTCAATCCGGTATTGCGCGTCGATGAACAAATCCTGGAAGCGATCCTTTTGCATCGCCTGATGCCACGTGAACAAGCCTGGCAGCGGGTGCAGGAACTGCTCGATCTGGTGGGCATCGCTCCACAGCGTAGCAGACAATACCCCTTTCAATTTTCGGGTGGGATGCGCCAACGGGCAATGATCGCCATGGCTTTAGCTTGCTCACCCAGCCTGTTGTTTGCTGATGAGCCAACCACCGCCCTGGATGTGATGATTCAGGCTCAGGTTTTGGAATTGCTTAAGGACATTCAAAAGAGACTGGGACTGGCGATTGTTTTGGTCACCCATGATCTGGGCGTGGTTGCCGAGCTGTGCGATCAGGTTGTCGTTCTGTACGGAGGTAGGGTAGCCGAATACGGCAGTGTGGATCAAATCTACAACTCCCCCAAGCATCCTTATACCCAAAAATTGCTCGAGTCCTTTCCCGATATTCAGCGGCCTGGTTCTGCGCTTGCTTCGATTCCCGGCACTCCACCGCGGCTAACCGATTTGCCGCCGGGATGTCGTTTTGAACCGCGTTGTTTTGCCCGTCTGGAACGCTGCCGTCATCAATCGCCACCCTTGCATGAGGTCGCCGCGAATCACCTTGCCGCATGTCATCTCTTAGAGGAAAAAGCTCTACCTTATGAGGAATGAAGAACCGCTCCTGATTGTCCATCAACTGGTCAAACATTTCCCGCTCAACCGTTCGTTGGGGGATTGGTTGCTCCGCCGTCCTGCCAGAGTGGTGCGGGCAGTGGATGGCGTCTCGTTTACGTTGCAGCGCGGGGAAGTTTTGGCGGTTGTGGGCGAATCGGGATGTGGAAAAACCACCCTTGCTCGCACCTTGATCGGTTTGGAAGAACAAACAGCCGGACAAATTTTCTTTGAGGGATGCGAGGTTGGTGCTATCGAGCGCCGTGCCAGAGCAGGCTTAATCCCCTTTGAATCGGGAAGCGTCGGCAGCCGCGAACAGCAAACCTTACCGCGGATGACCTTGAAACTGTTGCGCCAGCAAGCCCAAATGATCTTTCAAGACCCTTATGAGTCGCTCAATCCGCGGGCAACGATTCTGGAAATTGTCTCCGAACCGCTGGTCGTGCATGGCATTGCCAGGCGGCGGGAAGAGCGCCTCGAGCGGGTGCGAACTGCCCTGGAAGAGGCTGGTTTGCGCCCGGCTCAAGATTTTTTCCATCGCTTTCCGCACGAACTTTCCGGCGGGCAGCGCCAGCGGGTGGTGATCGCCGCCGCAATGATCTTACAACCGGATTTGTTGATCGCTGATGAACCGGTTTCGATGCTCGATGTCTCGATTCGCGCCGAAATCCTGAACCTGCTGCGTGACCTTCAAAGGCAACGCCAGGTGAGCATTTTATTTATCACCCATGATCTCAGCACGGTTGCTTTCTTTGCCGATCGCATCGCAGTGATGTACCTCGGACGATTTGTGGAGATTGGCAAAACTGAAGAAGTTTTGTATTCGCCCCGCCACCCCTATACCCAGGCTTTGCTCTCGGTTGTGCCTGTTCCCAACCCGCGTTTACGGCGCGCCCGAATTATTTTACAAGGGGAAACACCCAATCCTGTTCAAATCCCCGCCGGTTGTCGTTTTCATCCACGCTGTCCGATTGCAATTGCAGCGTGTCAATATCAGGACCCACCGTATTTCGCTGCCAGCGCCAGCCATCAGGTGGCTTGTCTGCGCATTGAAGCTTAGCGCGTACAGCGGTTATGGGCTAAACAAACCAATCCCAGCCCCGATCGTTGGTGAAATTTATTTCGTCCACCATTGCCCGATCTTTGCGCGAAATGAATTTCGCGCGACAGTCGAAACCCATTTCGCCCACCATTGCCCTGCCTTATAAGGGGTTGTGCCAAAAGTAAATGGTCAATTGATAATCTTCCATTTCTAGCCCGTTTTTAGTGTGTTTTTGTAATTACCTACCATAAGTTCTACTTGGCAGGGCAGACCGTCCACGAATATTTCGCGAATACACGAATCGTGCTTTCATTCGTTTATTCGTGGTCCATTCGTGGACGGTTTTCTCAGCAAATCATCAACACTACTTATAATGGTAGGTTGTTCCGTGTTTTTTAGCTATTCGTCCCACAAAGTAGCTAATTATAGGGATTTTCTCCCACCAGAAGCTGGTTAAGAATAAAATTCCGCTTTTTGGCACAGCCCCTTAACGCTCGCTAATAGGGATACCCAACGTTTTCTACACTTCGGGATAACCCTTGAGGGCAAACAGCCTGGCAGTACTCTTGACAGGCTCAGGGTTTTGGGGATAATTAGGGCATTCAGGTATGAAAAAGACAGGCTGTGACAGAGGAAAGTAGGCAAAAGGCAGCCACCAGGGAGCCAGGGGCATGGACTGAGACCTCTGGCGGGTGAAATTTTGCCGAAGTTCCCTCTCGAGCTTTGCAGGTGAACGCTGAAAGCAGCCAGTAGTCTGCAACGCCTCCTCAGCGTTATCCAGAGGCACGGGATGCGTTTGGTGGTTGACTCTTGCCGAACGCCACCGTGGCTGAGTGGCTTGCGAGCAGCAAGCAAGGCGGGGTGGTACCGCGGGAGATTTCATCTCGTCCCTGAGCGGACGAGATGTTTTGTTTTTGGAGGTTGTGATGCTTGATCAACTCAATGAAATCGAACAAAACGCTCTGAAAGCCTTGCAGCAAATCGAAGAAGAGCAGGCATTAGAAGCCTGGCGGGTGAGCTATCTGGGGCGGAATTCCCCCTTAATGCGCGTCTTCGATGCTTTGGGTGGCTTGCCAAAAGAAGAGCGCCCTCAGGTTGGGCGGCACGCCAATGAGGTGAAGCGTGCCCTGGAAGAAGCCTACCAGCAAAAAATGGAAGCTCTGCGCCAGGAAGCATTACAACGCGCCCTGCAGAGCGAACGCCTGGATGTCACCCTGCCAGGCAGGCCGCTTGTGCGGGGACGTTACCATCCGCTCAACCAGACCCTGCGACGCATTTTTGCTATTTTTGCCGAGATGGGGTTTCAAGTCTATCGCTCGCGGGATATTGAGAGCGATGAATACAACTTTCAACTTTTGAATTTCCCACCCCATCATCCGGCGCGGGAGATGCAGGATTCTTTCTACCTCGACCTGCCGCATCCTCCTGATAATCCGATATTATTCCGCACCCATACCTCACCTGGCCAGATCCGCGCCATGCGCGAGTTTGCCGCTCAAAACCCAGCCGATCCGCCGCCCGTGCGCATCGTCTTGCCCGGCATGTGCGCCCGCTACGAGCAAATAACCGCCCGCTCCGAAATTCAATTCCAGCAGGTTGAAGGGTTGGCGATTGGGAAAGCCATCACCTTTAGCGACCTGAAAGGCACCCTGACCGATTTTGCTCAGCGGATGTTTGGCAAAGATGTCCGAAGCCGTTTTCGCGCTTCGCATTTTCCCTTTACCGAGCCAAGCGCTGAGATGGATATCGAATGCTTCGTTTGTGGCGGTGTGGGCTGCGCGGTGTGTAAGCGCAGCGGCTGGTTGGAGATCCTCGGTTGTGGCATGGTCCACCCGGTGGTGTTGGAAAACGGCGGCTATGATCCCACCCGTTACACCGGTTTTGCCTTTGGGATGGGGGTTGAGCGAATTACCATGCTGGGCTATGGCATCGAGGACATTCGTTATTTTTACGGAAATGATCTTCGTTTTTTGGAGCAGTTTGTATGAAAGTACCCCTCTCTTGGCTGAAAGAATTTGTTGAGATCTCTATGCCTTTGGAAGCCCTGGCGCACGAGTTGACCATGGCTGGCTTGGAAGTAGAGGAGATTCGCTATGTTGGCTTGCCAATGCCCAAAACCTCAACCCAATCGGATCAGCGGCAAGAGATCAAGATCAGCGGGTTGGAATGGGAGGCAGACAAAATTGTGGTGGGAGCCATCTATGAGGTCAACCCTCATCCCAATGCCGATCGCCTGGTGCTTTGCCAGTTGGATGATGGTCAGACGATTCACACGGTTCTGACCGGCGCGCCAAATCTCTTTCCTTACAAAGGCAAGGGTAGACTACCTAAGCCAATCAAGGTGGCTTATGCCAAAGAAGGCGCACGCATTTATGATGGGCATCAGCCAGGTCAGGTACTGACCACGCTCAAGCGCGCCAAGATTCGCGGTGTTGAGTCTTATTCGATGGCTTGCTCAGAGAAGGAGTTGGGCATTTCGGATGATCACGAGGGGATTATCTTTTTGGATGATGACGCGCCGGTGGGAATGCCACTGGTGGACTACATGGGCGATGCAGTTCTAGAACTGGCTATCACTCCGAACATTGCCCGCGCGGCCAGCATTTACGGGGTGGCGCGCGAAGTAGCGGCGATCACGGGACAGACCTTACGTCCGCCTTCCCTTTCCGTGCTCATGAGCGGCGCACCGATTGAAGGGCGAGTGAGCATTCAAATCGAAGACCCGCATCTCAATCCGCGCTTTATGCTGGGCTTAATCGAGGGGGTTGAGATCCGCCCCAGCCCTTACCAGGTCCAGCGGCGCTTGCGGTTAGCCGGTATGCGACCGATCAATAACATTGTCGATGCCACCAACTACGCCATGCTGGAACTGGGCGAACCACTGCATGCCTTTGATTACGACAAACTTGTCAAGCGCGCCAACGGCAAACCCCCGCTTATTCTCACCCGGCCAGCCCGGCCAGGCGAGCGCCTGGTTACCCTGGATAACGTCGAGCGCACCCTGGATGACTTTACGGTTTTGGTGTGTGATAGCGCCGGACCGCTCTCCATTGCCGGGGTAATGGGCGGCGCTGAAAGCGAGGTGGATGAGACGACCCGCAATGTGCTGCTGGAAGCCGCAACGTGGAACATGATCAATATCCGTCGCACCGTATTTGCTCAAAATTTGCCATCGGAGGCCGCTTATCGTTTCTCGCGGGGAGTGCATCCGGCCATGGCGGAACGCGGTTTGTTGCGCTGCCTGGAGTTAATGCGCCAATGGAGCAATGGCACGGTTGCCAAAGGGGTGGTGGATGCTTACCCGAAGCCCTATCAGGCGCCGAGCATTGCCATAACCGAAGCGGAGGTCAGGCGTCAGTTGGGAATTTCTTTGACCGCTCAGGAAATTCAAGAACTCCTTGAACGCCTCGAGTTTCAAGTTACCCGGCGAGGCGAAGAAATCATTGTCCAACCGCCAGACCATCGTCTGGACATCGGAGAAGGGGTGATTGGGGTTGCCGATTTGATGGAGGAAATCGCCCGTATCTATGGCTATGAACGCATCCCGACCACTCGCCTGGCAGATGAAATTCCTCCCCAGCGTTCTGATCCGCTGCGAGAGCGTGAAGAAATGGTGCGAGACTTGCTGGTCAACTTGGGCTTGCAGGAGGTAATCACCTATCGCATGACTTCCGCCGAGCGGGAAAGCCGACTGCCATTTATCATCGAGCCACCAGCCGCGCAAACTGACCCCATCCGATTGAAGAATCCGATTTCGACTGAACGGGCGATTTTGCGCCGGGGGTTGTTGGTTAGCCTGCTGGAGGCCGCCGAGCGCAACGTCCGAAACCAGCCGCGCCTTGCGCTATTTGAGATCGGTGCGGTTTACTGGCGCGCAACCAGTGATTTGTTACCCGAAGAGCGCTTGCACCTGGGGATTGTGCTGTGCGGGCCGCGCGCTCTGCCGGGTTGGCAAAAAGCGGATGTGGAAAGCATGGATTTCTATGACCTGAAAGGCGTGTTAGAAAGCCTGTTCAGCGCTCTCCACTTGCAGGGGGTGCGCTATGAACCTACCCAACACCCCGCCTTCCACCCCGGTAAATGCGCCCAGGTGTGGATTGGGGAACGATGGCTGGGGTGCTTTGGAGAATTACATCCACTGCTCAAAGAACGCTTTGAGCTTTCTGAAGCGCCGCTCCTGGCAACCGAGCTAGACCTGCAAATCCTTTTGGCGGCTATTCCAGAACGTTATGAGATTGAGGCTGTGCCGGCTTATCCGCCGGTTTTGGAGGACATTGCCGTCATCGTGGATGAGGAAATCGCCGCCGAAAAGGTCGAAAGTTGTATCCGAGCGGCCGGAGGGAAGACCCTGCAATCGGTACGATTGTTTGATGTCTATCGGGGCGAGCAGATCGGAGCTGGAAAGAAGAGTCTGGCGTATAGCCTAACGTATCAAGCGCCTGATCGGAC
>Ga0308395_1001608_pt1 | contig 14329 bp, 10 predicted proteins | sample Hotspr20SampleP4_FD_202097 | JGI IMG/M metagenome (GOLD analysis project Ga0308395, IMG submission 202097) | Hot spring phototrophic mat microbial communities from Mushroom Spring, Yellowstone National Park, Wyoming, United States - 20050930_P4 ...
TGATAAAATGATATACTCAAGCAGTCCTTATGTCCTTGGTACTACTATAAAAGAATTCTTGGGGCTTGAAAAGATAGAAAGTGACATATTTGTCTATAAAAATAAGGTCTTTATAAGTAACTATCAAGAGATATTTAATAACTATATGTTTTTTTTCCTTATAGAATATGACTATCAGAATATAATTGGTTTTTATGACAGAATAATATTTTATTTTCTTCTTTTATCATTGTTTATTCTTGTTATCTTTATTTATTTCTCCAATAGATTTCTTATGAATAACTTTTCTTTACCACTAAAAGATATAAATAATGCAATTGAAGACTTATGGGAGAGCAAGAAGTTAATAAAACTTGAGAAATACTCTAAGTATGAAAATGAGTTTGGCGTTATCTCAAGAAGTTTTCTAAATATGCTCAATCAGGTAAGAAAAAACATTATAGACCTTATAAATGCAAAACAGAGCCTTGAGGAATTAAATAAGGCAAAAGATGAGTTTTTGACTATTTTGGCTCATGAAATAAAAACTCCGCTTAATGGCATACTCGGGACTGTTGATATTTTTTTTAAGTATTATCAGGATTCACTGTCAAAAGAAGTTATCGAAGGTCTTTCTGTTATAAAGGAGAGTGGTGAGAGGTTGCTCAGGATATTAAACTCTGCACTTACTTTGTCTGAGTTTGAGATTGATAAAATAAGTCTTAATAAAACTTTAGTTAAGATTGATGATATTGTTGATTATTCCTATAATCTTTTTAACTCTTTAAGGAGTAGGTATGATAATAAAAAAATAGACTTTATTGTTGATAAAAAGACAATGGTTCAAAAAATTATAACTGATAAGGACAAGGTTGTGCAGGTTGTTTCCAATCTTATAAATAATGCGATCAAGTTCACAGAAAAGGGTTATGTAAAGTTATCTATTTATGATCAAGATGATAGAGTTTATTTTGAGGTAAGTGACACTGGTCAGGGTATACCTGGTGATAAATTATCAAGAGTATTTGAAAAGTTTTTTCAGGTTAATATACTTTCGAAGACAAAAGAGGGTCTTGGGCTTGGACTTTATATAAGTAAAAAAATAATTAACTTGCTAGGTGGTGATATTAGTGTAACAAGTAAGGAGGGTGAGGGAACTAATTTTAGGTTCTATCTTCCTATTACTATTAAGGTTTCCAAGTCTAAAAATGAAAAGTCAGTCTTGATTTTTGTGGACGATGATGAGATAATGTTTAATCTCTCTCATTTTTTTGAAAGCAACAATATAAGAGTATTAGAGTATAGTGATAATATACTAGAGGTAGTTGTTAATCATTTACCTGATATAATATTATTTGATGCTTGTAGCAGAAATGGTTTGGAGTTTATAAATAATCTTGATCTTATAAAGCAGTCATTTGATTTTGATGTTAAAATAATACCATTACTTGTATTCAAAGATAAAACAGTTATTGTCATGGATAATACAAGGTTTAGTTTATCTGATGAGCCAAAAGATCTTTTTAATGTTATAAACTCTTTTAATGATAAGGATATAAATAAAGTTTTGATCTTTGGAGAGAAAAATATTTGTTATAATACAAAAGAGGTTTTAATGGCAGAGGGATTTATAACCTTTATAGATAATTCTTTTTCTTCCATTGATAATATCAAGCCAGACCTTATTATAATAAAGCATTATTCACCTAATGAGATAATAAGGGTATTACACTATATAAAAACTAATTCTGATACTTATATAAAAAATATCAAGATAATTGTCTTTCCACTTCTTGAAAAAAACGTTGTAAATAATTGTGCAGAGATTGAGGCAAAGTCATTATCAGGATATTCTATTAGTGATACAATAAAAAAGATAAAAAAGATTATAGGTATTTAAAAAGGAGTTTTTATGGATAATATTTTTTTAAGGTCATTGTTGGACCACTATCAGTCAATGTCACTTCTATTTGGTATGTGGGGAAATGTATTACTTGCAAATTTTTATGAAAGCCTTGCATGGGCTGTAAAAAGACTTTTGGATTCTTAACTTATTTTAACAGAACTGGATTAATAGGTTTTTTTACATAAAAAGAATTAAGATGTAGAGATTTATAAATTATTTGTAAGATGAAAAGTTTATAACAAAGTAAGACTAAAAAACATTGGTTTTGAAAAGTTTTAAAAACTTAAAAAGACTTTATTTATACAAAGAGATAATAAAAACTTGTTTAAAATTTTAAAATAAAATTTTTTATAAAAAACATTGTATTTTTTTAATCTCCTATATAAACACTTTAAATAAAAATTAATCTACAGTCTTTAATCAAAATGTTTAACTGTAGTAAGTAGTGAAAAAAAGGTTTAAGGTTATAAAAAGTATTTTCAATAAAAGACTTTTCCACCTATTATTTTTATTATATCACTTATGTAAAAAAATATTATGATAAGTAAGAGAGATGGTGTCATATTTAAGACCCTTATATTCTTAAGCCCTATTAATGATATTCCAAGACCTATTATCAGAAGGCCTCCCACACCTGTTATGTCTGATAGGAGATTATGATTTATACTACTACCAAATAAACTAAAAAATAGAGTTAGTCCACCCTGAAACAAAAATAATGGAATTGTTGAGAGTGTAACACCAATACCTAATGAAGAACTTAAAGCAATACTTGCAAATCCATCAAGTATAGCCTTTGTTATTAGTATGTTTGAGCCTTTTCCAATTGCCTCTTCTAGTGTTCCAAGTATTGTCATTGAACCTATACAAAAGAGCATGAATGAGGTTGTTATTCCTGTTGCCAACTTATCGTGTTCTATGTTAAACCTTTCTTTAATCTTGTTTATTGTAGTGTTGAACTTTTCCTCAATGTCTATATATTCCCCAATTATTGTTCCAAAAACTACAGATAAGACTATAATTATTATGTCTCTACCCTCAGTTGCTATCTTAAACCCGAGAAAAAATGTAAAAATACCTACTGTCTGAAAAGATGTCTCTATAACTCTTTTTGGTATAGACTTGTTTATTTTTATACCTATTAAACTCCCAATAGTAACAGTTACTACATTTATTATTGTTCCTAATAGTATCAAGTTTTTTCCTTACATAAAATAATTTTTTAGATAAATTTTAACGATTCAAATTTAAGAAAAAAGAGGTCTTTATGGATATAATTGCAGAGTCTCAAAAGAGAATAATATTTCTTGATGGTGCAATGGGCACTATGTTGCAGAGCAGGGGACTTTTACCTGGTGAATTGCCTGAGAGATGGAATATTGAGAGACAGGATGATATAGTAAATATTCATATGGAATACATAAATGCTGGTGCTGATATAATAAACACAAATACTTTTGGTGGTAACTTTTTTAAGTTAAAAGAGTATGGATTGGAGGAAAAGGTTGATTTAATAAACAGGAAAGGTGTTGAGGCTGCTTTAATAGCAAGGGAAAGAGCAAAGAAAGATGTCTGGATATCTGCTTCTATAGGCCCAACTGGTAAAGTCTTGATAACTGATAATGTTTCTTTTGAAGAGATGTATGATGTATACTACAAACAGATTAAGGCTTGTTTGGATGCTGATATAATTAATTTTGAGACTGCAACAGATATAGCTGAACTTAGAATTGCTGTTCTTGCTGCCAAGGATGCTTGCAAAAAACCTATAATTGCAAATCTTACTTTTACTGATAATGGTAGAACACTTACTGGGCAAGATGTTATCACTGGTTTTAACATACTTGAAGGGCTTGGAGTTGACTTTGTTGGCACAAACTGTGGTATGGGACCAGATGATATGGCTAATATACTTAGGGGAGTAAACGATGTTATAGAGGCAAGGATAGCTGTTCAGGCTAATGCTGGTATACCAAAACTTATTGATGGAAAAACTGTGTTTACCTGTGCACCTGATGAGTATGTTGATTATTTAAGACCTATAGTTGAGGCAGGTGTAAACATAGTTGGGGGATGCTGTGGTACTACTCCAACATATATAAAAAAAATTGTTGAGAGGTATAAAGACTATAGACCTAAACAGGTTTTAACTAAAAATATTATAAAACTTTCAAGCACAACAAAGACTGTTATAATTTCAAGAGAGAATGAGTTTTGTAAAATAGGAGAAAAGATAAATCCATCAGCACTAAAAAAGGTTGCAGATGATATAAGAGCAAAGTCTACGACTAACATAAAAGAGATTGCAAGACAACAAGAAGAAAATGGAGCAATGGTTCTTGATATAAACCTTGGTTTGGGTGGCACTAATGAAAAAGAGTCTTTTGAGAGGGTAATACCTGAAATATCTTCATCTACTACTTTACCGCTTGTTATAGACACTACAGATAAACATGCTCTTGAGTCTGCACTAAGGCTTTATCCTGGTAGGGCTTTGATAAACTCTGTTTCAGGTGAGAAGGAAAGGCTTTCTTATGTACTCCCACTTATGAAGAGGTATGGTGCATATTCTATACTATTGCCTTTGGATGAAAATGGTATCCCAGATAATGTTGAAGCCAGGATGAGAATTATTGAGACTGTCTTAAGTGAAGCTAAAAAGTATGGTATAGAAAAAAATAGGTTTATAGTAGATGTATTGGTTATGACTGTTAGTGCTGCCCCTGATTTTATAGGCCTTTCTATTAGAACAGCAATAGAGTCTTATAAAAGATTTGGTTTGCTTTCAATTGCAGGTTTGTCTAATGTTTCTTTTGGTTTGCCTGCAAGACCTTCCATAAACTCAAGTTTCCTTGCTATGCTTATGGGTGCGGGTCTTGATGCTGCAATACTTAATCCTCAGGATAAACTACTTAATATAACTATAGATGCATCAAATGTTCTAACTGGAAGAGATAAAAATGGTATAAATTACATAAAAAAGTATCAAGGTATTAAAGACTTTTTTGATAATAAAGAGGTTATAAAAGAAAAGGTCTCCAATATTGAACTTAGAGTTTCAGGTGAGATAAAAGACCTTATCTACAACAGTATAGTTACTGGAAATAAAGATGAGGTTTTAAGACTGTTAAGGGATAATATTGATAAGTATGATTCCCAAGATATAGTAAATAATTTACTTATACCTGCAATAAATTATGTAGGTGACTTGTATGAGAAAAAGGTATACTTTCTACCTCAACTCATAATGAGTGCAGATGCTATGAAGTCTGCTATGAAGTTTTTGGAACCATATCTTGCTAAAGGCACAACTCAAAAAAGAGGGACTATAATACTTGCAACAGTCAAAGGAGATATACACGATATAGGAAAAAATATAGTTGCAATAATGCTTTCAAACTATGGTTTTAATGTTATAGACCTTGGTAAAGATGTATCTAAAGAGACTATATTAGATGCTGCTATAAGAGAAAAGGCTGATATAATAGGACTTTCTGCCCTTATGACTACTACTATGATAGAGATGGAAAACTTTATAAATTATATGAAGGATAAAAATGTTGACCTTCCTGTTATGGTTGGTGGTGCTGTACTTAATAAAGAGTATGCAGATAAGATAGGAGCGTATTATTCTAAGGATGGAGCTGAGGCTGTTAAGGTTGCATTAGGAATTATGGATAAGAGAAAGTCTTAAGAAATTAGAAATAATACTATAACTATGAGATTAAGCCTATTATTATTTCTTAATGAATAGTCTATAAATCTGCATATCTTCTTCTATCTCTTTTTTTGTTTTTGATATCCTTATCTTATCTTTAAAACTTCTTAACAGAGAAAGTATAAGTTGATAGAATGCTGAATCAGCCTCCTCAAGACTACTTATATCAAGTTTTATCTTTTCCCAAGACTTTATATCTTCAATCTCTTTTATTATCTGATTGTAGACTTGCTCTATTTTGTTTACTTTTATATCACCAGAGAACTTTATAGTCTTTTTTTCTTTTATTATCTCTACCATTTTCTATATTATTATTTTTCTTTAATTATCGATTAAATAGGTTATGAATTTTTAATTAATTGTTTTAGTTACAGCTTAAAAACCAAAAATAATAATTTATACCAAAAAATTGATGTAAGTTTGGTAATAATTTGTAACTAAAGTTTTATTTTTTCTAAAACTCTTACTTTTATATTGTCCTTTTTATAGAGATAAATACACTTTGAATAAATATTGTCCTTTATCTTTTTTGGCCTAAAAAAAGGAAGAAAGAAATAATGAGAGTTTTTTATCCTAAGAACAGATCAATAGTCTAAAAAAGTTGATTGACGATTATGGCTCTTAAAATTATTAAAACTAGCTTTTGATAAAAACTTAATTTTTAAGTGTTTATTATTTTGTAATCAGGTGACTTTCTGAAGACAAGGCTCTTATAATTATACATTGGATAGCCAAAAGATGCACTTGTATATACTTTTTGTTCCTTTTTAAGTTGTAAAATCTTTTTTATTCTCTTATTAAACTTTATTGCAATTACTGCCAGTGCGTTTATGCAACTTGCTATACCTATTGATTCAGAGAAGAGTACCATATTGTATAGTGAATATACAGAATCATCATATGGAGTAGATGATTTTTTCTTGTCTGCTGCAACGAATATTACAAGAGGTGCATTGTAGAATATTGGGTCTTTACCATTTTCGTATAGGTCTATCATTCTCTTAAGGTCTAATATAAGTTTTTTGTCTTTTGCTCTTTTATCTATAATAGGTAAAATTTTATTTAAAATTTTGTTGTTTAAAAGTTTAAAAAACATCTTATAGACTGACATTATTTCTTTTACTATTTCTCTTATTTTTTCTCTTCTGTTTATAACTATAAATGTTGTTTCCTGTTTATTTGATCCAGTTGGTGCATATGAGCCTGCTTCAAGTATTTTTTTTATTGTCTCTAATGGGACCTCTTTATCAAGATAGTGTCTGTGACTCCTTCTTTTTCTTAGGAATCCAAGTAGATTTTCAGGGTCTATATTATAACTTTTTTTTATTAATTCAGGAAACTTTATATTTTCTGTAAGAATTGCCTGTTTAGGGCATATTGCGTAACAGTGTCCACATGCTATGCAGTCATCACTTTCAGGGTCAACAAAGACTTTTCCGTTTTTTACGTATATCTTATCTCTTTTACACTGTATTATACATAGTTTGCAGTTTTCACATAGGTCTTCTATTATCTTAAATGGTCTCAATTTTTTTAAACCTTTTCAAATGTGTGTTTTTTTATATGAGTTATTGCTTTTGTTGGGCATACCTCTTCACACTTACCGCATGATATACATATTTCATTATTAATTTCTGCCAAATTGTTTTCAATCTTTATAGCATTAACAGGACAGTTTTTTACACAAAGACCACAAGCAATACATCCTACCTGGCAAGCATTTCTTACATCAAGTGCCTTCTCGGGTGAACTACATGCAACCTGATATATGTTTTTATCTTGAGTGTGAGGCAATAATACTATTAATCCTCTGGGGCAAACTTGTGTACATAAACCACAGCCTTTACACTTTGTTGGATCAATCTTTATAAGCATTTCTGCTGTCATTGATATTGCATCAAATGGGCATGCTCTATAACATGAACCAAGCCCAAGACACCCATGTTCACATACCTTATGACCACCAAACATTGTATCTGCCTGCCAGCACTCAAGTATTCCATGATATTCAAACTTTAGGTTAGCCTTTAGACTTGAACCTTGACACTTTAGGAAAGCAATTTTTTTTGTTAAGTTCTCTACTTCTACTCCAATTATGTTTGCTATGTTTTTTACCGAGTCTTCATCTGCTACTGTACAAAGGTTTACAGATGCTTTTCCCTTTACTATTGCTGAAGCATATGCTGCACAGCCTGGATATCCACAAGCTCCACAATTTGCACCAGGAAGTATTGATTGTATTGATAGTGTTGTTTCATCAACAGGAACAGCGAGTTTTTTATGAGCAAGAGTCAATATATATGTAAACAATATACCTAATAAAAATAGTGTCAATGTTGCATATATTATTGTGTACTGATCCATGTTTTAAACCTTTTATTTTGTTATTTTTACAATGTTAGAAAATCCCAAAAATGCTAACGCCATAAGTGATGCCACTATAAATGCAATAGGCACACCTCTAAAAGACCTTGACACATTTCCAAACTCAAGTTTTTCTCTTATTCCAGCCATTAGAATTATAGCAAGAGTAAAGCCTAACCCTGAGGCAAAGTCAAATACAATTGTTTCAAGCAGGTTAAATTTGTATAGTATATTAAGCTGGGCTGAGCCAAGGACTGCACAATTTGTGGTTATAAGTGGTAAAAATATTCCAAGAGAATTGTATAAAGATGGAAGATATTTCTGTAATATCATTTCGAGTAGTTGTACTGTTGAGGCTATTGTTAATATGAATACTATTGTATCAAGGAACTCTATATTTAATGGAGCTAAAATGTAATGGAACTCAATATATGATATTGCCCCTGCTATTGTGATTACGAAGGTTACTGCTATTCCCATTCCGAAAGAGGCTGATAGCCTTTTTGAAACGCCGATAAATGGGCAAAGACCTAAGAATCTTGAGAGTATAAAGTTGTTTACAAATATTGCTGCAATAGATATATATAAATAATTCATTATACTATCCTCACGTAACCAATTTAAAATTAAAATTTAATTATTAAAAATTTTAAAATTAAAATTTTTTATTTTTTATTATATAAAAAGGTTAGTATTAGAGTTTTCAGCTTTTTCCAGATATGTTGCAACACCCCCTATTTTAACTCCATCTATGAGCTCTTCTTTTTTTATTCCCATTACATCCATTGACATTTGACATGCTATAAACTCTATATTGTTTTCTTGAGCCTTTTTTATCATTTCTTCAATAAGATCAATATTCTTTTTTCTCATTCTCTTTTTCATTAAAGCCCTACCTAAACCCATAAAGTCCATTTTAGACAGTTTAAGACCTTTTACTTTTGGCATCATAATTGAAAACATTTTTTCTATAAGTGTTTTTTTAGTCTTTACCCTTTCTTTTTTTCTTAAGACATTTAAGCCCCAAAATGTAAAAAACATAGTCACCTTTGACCCTGTTGATGCAGCACCTAATGCTATGACAAATGAAGCAAGTACTCTGTCTAATTCATTTGAAAATACTATTATTGTTTTACCTTTTCCTGTTGAAAGTCTTGCGTCTTTAGTCTCTATCCCTTTTTGACCTTTTAGTATTTTTGCCTCATATACTCCCTTTGAATAATCTTGACTTAATAGTTTATTTCCTGTTATTGAACACCATGCCTCTATGTCTTTAACAAATCCGGGGTCTGTTGCTTTTATCTTCAATACTGTTCCATCTTGCAATTTTTCTATTTCTGTCTTGATTTTCAATATTGGCCCAGGACATTGGAGGCCACAAGCATCTATTTCAACTTCAGTTACTGATGGCATTTTTGTATATATTTGATTATCAATTCCAATATAGTTTTTATCGAATATGTCTTCATTTGACTGTTTTGCAATCACTGTTTCATATGTCTTATATCCTCCGGATAAATTATATATTTTATCAAATCCATTTTGTTTTAATATTCTACAGGCTATGTAGCTTCTTAGTCCAGTTCCGCAGTATACAATTATTGTTTGGTCTTTTGGTATTTGATTTATTCTTTCTCTTAATTCATCTAATGGTATGTTTATAGATCCTTCTATATTTCCTAGTTTATATTCTTCTTCAGTCCTGACATCTATTATTAAAGTATCTTTATTTCTGTTTATTATTTCTCTATATGATACTGTACTAACCTTGTTTTCTATAATATTTTCAGCAACAAAACCTGCTATGTTTACCGGGTCTTTAGCTGATGAGTATGGAGGTGCATAGGAGTGTTCTATTTCCTGAAGGTCATATATAGTTCCATTGTTTTTTATTACTGTTGCGAACAAGTCAATTCTTTTGTCAACGCCTTCATATCCTACTATTTGTGCACCGAATATCTTACCTTCCTTTGAAAATACAGTCTTTATTGTCATTGGGAGTGCACCAGGATAGTAACCTGCGTGTGAGGATACATGTATAATATTTGTTAAATATTCTATGTTTTCATTTTTCAAAGCTTTTTCAGATAAACCTGTTGAAGCAACAGTAAGGTCAAATACCTTTGCTATTGCAGTTGATATAGAGCCTTTGTATTCTCTTTTATTGCCAAATACTATATTATCTGCTGCTATTCTTCCTTGTTTATTTGCAGGTCCTGCAAGGTATGTTATTGTTGGTTTTTTTGTTATTGGATGTGGGAACTCTATAGCATCTCCGATTGCATATATATTTGGGTCAGATGTCTGAAGATATTTATTTACTACTATTCCATGTTTACCTATTTCTATTCCAGCTTTCTGGGCTAGTGTTGTTTCAGGTCTTACACCTATTGATAATATTATAATATCTGATTTTATTTGTCTTCTACTTTCAAGATGTAATATATTTGTATTTTCTTCTCGCCTTATAGACATTACTTTATCTTTTAGGTAAAACTCAATCCCTTTTGTTTTTAAGTGTTGATGTACAAGTGAAGCCATCTCATAATCTAATGGTGTCATAACCTGCTCAGCCATTTCTACTATTGTTACAAATATTCCAAGATTATGGAGATTTTCAGCCATTTCAAGACCTATAAAGCCAGCACCTATTACTGCTGCTTTTTTAACATTATTCTTTTGTATGAATTCTTTTATTCTGTCAGTATCATTAACATTTCTTAGTGTAAATATACCAAGATTGTTTATTCCTTCTATATTTGGAATAAATGGTTTTGCACCTGGTGAAAGTACAAGATAATCATATTCTTCTGTATATTCTTCATTTGTTTTTAGGTTTTTAACTTTTATTTTCTTATTATTTCTATCAATATCTATAACTTCATTATTTACTCTTACATCTATGTTAAACCTTTTTGAAAAACCTTCAGGTGTTTGAACAAAAAGGTTATTCCTGTCTTTTATTGTGTCCCCTATATAGTATGGTAGACCACAGTTTGCATATGAGATGTATGAGTCTCTTTCAAATAGTATTATTTTAGCATTTTCATCATTTCTCCTTAGCCTTGCAGCACATGTTGCACCACCTGCCACGCCACCAACAATACATATCTTTTTCACTCTTACCTCCATTCTATATTTTTATATATACAAATATAAAAATATATTAATTATTTGTCAATTTAATTTAAGATTTTTATAAAAAATTAAAATAGATTATTATTTAAATCAATTCATCTTAGGAGAAGTTATGATGTTATTGGTTAAAAAACTTAAATTGAAATATTAAAGATAGTCTTAAGATATTTTAACAGTAGTGTTTATGACCTTATATTAAAAAACAGTTTTAACTGAAATAGCTTAACTAATCACTTAATTATGTTTATTTATAAGGTATAAATATAAAAAATTTGATTATTTTGTTATAAAAAATGACAAAAAACTAAAAAGATACAAATAATCAATATATAAATAGGCTTTTTTAAAGCGGGGACGACGGGACTTGAACCCGCGGCCTCTTGCGTGACAGGCAAGCGTTCTAACCGTGCTGAACCACGCCCCCACAATGGGCCTGGATGGACTTGAACCATCGACCTCACCCTTATCAGGGGTGTGCTCTAACCACCTGAGCTACAAGCCCTGTAGCCATGATTTTATTCAACGAAGTTAAATTTATAAAACTTATTTTTAAAAATCAAAATTTAATTTTAAAATTTTATTTGTAAAATTTTTTAGAATTATATTTTTACATTTTAACTTTGAATTATTTTTTTTTTGACGAAATTTAAATTAGCATAATCAGAGGTTAAATATGAGGATAATTTTATATATTATTTTGACTTTTATCTTATCTGTTTTATCATTTTCTGAGACTTATAAAGTTTTTTTAATTGTTCCTATGACTGGGGAAGACAGTAATATTGGTACTGATATAAAAGATGGGCTTAATGCTTTTTTAAAATACATAGAGAGTGTTAATGGCTTTAGTTCATATGAAATAATTTTTAAAATAATTGACAATGGATCGTTTGACCTTAAAGACTCTTTTGTCTCTTACCTTCTTAAAAACTCTAATGAGCCATTGATTTTAACTGGTGGCATTTATGATAAAGAGGTTAATTATCTTGTTGACTTTTGTGAAAAAGAAAAAATACCATATATATTTCCTATTAAGATTAATTTTAAGAATCAGATTAATAAGTACTTTTTTCCTGTTATCCCAAGTTATTATTCAGGTTTGGTTTTTCTAAAAAACTATTTCAAGCAAAACAATATGAGTTTCAAGGTTATTTATGATGAGCAGACAAAAGAAAATGCTTTTATGATTTTTGAACCTGAGACCCTTGTTGACTATAATTCTCAGAATATTAACCTAAATGAAAATACATTACTATATCTTTCTTCTATTGATAGAATTATTTCTTTTTTAGAAAAGTTTAATGGTAAAACAACTTTTTTCTTTAATCATTCAGATATTGTTATTTTAGATAATACTGAAAAAAAAGAGTTATTTAACAATTCTTTCTTTATAAGTTGGATTAAAACTGATTCTGACCCTGCTGTATCTTTTTTTATTGAAGAGTTTGAAAAGATTTATAATAGAAAACCAAACACGTATAATCTCATAGGTTGGAGTATAGGTGATATTGTGTATGAGGTTATAAAGAGGAGTTATGAAAAGAATGGAGTAAATAGAGATAATATAGTTTCTGAGCTTGAGAAGTTTTCTGAGAGTGATGGTTATGAATCAACTCTTTTTAAGATTCATTATTCTGAGTTTGCAGGTTATATTTCAAGGATTGGTGTATCAGGTTTTTATTTTCTTAATTTTATTGATAATCAATTTAAAAAGACATCAGACTTTTATAGGTTTTATGAGATTTTAAATAAGGTTAGAACTTCTGAAAAAGATGATAAGGCTCAAAATTAGATTTAGTTTTGTTATATCTTTCTGAGTCTAAAAAATGGCTATTGTTGAAATTGAATTTTTAAGATAATCATATTGATTAATGTTAAATTTATTTTTGTTAAATTATTTGTTTTTCTTAAATTTTTTATATATTTTATAACTATCAAAATAATCAAAATAAAGGAGATTATTATGGAATTAAAAGGTAAAGTTGCAGTTATTACTGGTGGTGCCAGTGGTATAGGAGAGGCTGTTGCAAAGTCTCTTGCAAAAGATGGTGTAAAAGTAGTTATTGGTGATATGAATCAAGAAGCTATTAACAGGGTTGTAAAAGAGATAAATGATGCAAATGGCCAAGCTGAAGGTGTTGTTTGTAATGTAACCAATGAGGCTGATGTTGCAAAACTTATGGACACTGCTATCAGTAAGTTTGGTTCTTTAAACATTGTTGTTCCTTCTGCTGGTATAATAAAAGATGGTCTTATGATAAATACTGACAAGGAAACTGGAAAAGTTAAAAAAGTTATGTCAACAGAGGATTTTATGGCAGTAATAAATGTTAATCTTCTTGGAACTTTCTTAACTCTAAGAGAAGCTGCTAAAAGAATGGTTGATAATAAATATGAAGGTATTCTGTTTACTATAGCTTCTATAAACAAAGAGGGACAAGTTGGACAGATTAACTATTCATCAACAAAGGTTGCAGTTGCATTATGGCCAAAAATACTTGTTGGTGAGTTCCATATGAGGGGAATAAATAACATAAGAGTTGTTGGTATTGCTCCAGGATATGTTGGAACTCCAATGGTTAGAGGTATGAATCAAGATGCATTAAAAGCTATATTAGCTGATGTTCATATAGGTAGATTAATTGAGCCTGAAGAAATAGGTGACTTAATAAAATATGTTGTTACAAATGATGCTATAGATGCAACTACAATAGAAATAACAGCTGGTGTTTGTTACAATAAGTCAAGAGCAAAATAACTTTTTACTCTGCCCCCTTTCGTGGGGGGTATATCTATCTATATTAGGTATCTATTATCTATCTTAAGTCTCAACAAAATCCTTAGATTAGACCTCAGTTCTTAGACATAATCACAATAATTATTTGATATAAATTAGTTTACCACCTATAGAAAATACCTATGTTTTTATCTTGATCAACACCTACTCCAACATCATCCATTTCTAGTTCAAGGAGCTGAAAAATACCTGCAGTTATAAGTAATAATATACTTGTGTTTCTAAAGACCTGTTGTGTATTGTTAAAAAAATTAGCCCTGTTTATTATCTCTGATAGTCTATACTTATTCCACTGGTCAACAGGCATTGAGAGTATAATATTTGCCTTATTGTTGTAATAGTCAGACCTCTCGTTTGTATATAGGAATGCTGCAAATACTGGGAAAAATGAATAAAAACTAAGATTCTTTATTGTATTAAATGTTTT
>Ga0308395_1001609_pt1 | contig 14326 bp, 11 predicted proteins | sample Hotspr20SampleP4_FD_202097 | JGI IMG/M metagenome (GOLD analysis project Ga0308395, IMG submission 202097) | Hot spring phototrophic mat microbial communities from Mushroom Spring, Yellowstone National Park, Wyoming, United States - 20050930_P4 ...
TGATATTGATGTTATACAGAGAGTAGAGGAGTTTATAGAAAAAAAGATAGGTGAGAAGATAAGCATAAAAAAAGACTCAAAAGATAGTGATATTGATAGAAAAGTTAAAATAGAGATACTTAAGGCTGATATTCATAAACTAATTGATCTTTATTTAGATGGTAAATATCTTTCAAATTATGAGGTTAATCAGGAGATAAACCTTGTAAAAATCCCTAAGATTAATAGGGAAATTGATATAACCTTAGAGGTACTTAAAAATTATATAGGACTTGTATATGATGTGACCTGTATTAACAGGATAGAAGACTATTTGGGAGATAATTTTTCTAAGCTTTTGTATTATAAATACCCTTTATATGAGAGGACTCTATCTATAATAGTTTCTTTAATGATGTTTAATAAATACAGGTTATATTTTGAAAAGGCAAAGGCCTCAATACTCAGAAACATAAAAAATATTGATTATCTTGATGTTATAAAAAAGGCTATAATTGATGCTGAGAGATTTATAAATACTCATACCTTTGAATTAGAATACACTTCTAAAGAGATCAAAATGTCTCTTAACCCTGGTTTATTAACAATAGGAGTTGAAATGGAGTTTTCTAATATAAACATCCAAGACTATGATGATCATAGAGTTTTTAAGTCAGATAAAAAGTATAATGGATTTCTTTATTTCAATGACTTTGATCTTTATAGAAGAATGTGGAAGTTAGGCGGGCATATAGATAATCACACGATTTGTTCTCAGTTTGAAAAAAAAGGTGGATTTTTAGAAATAACTTTGGGTAAAGAGCCATTTTCTGATATGTCACTACCAATAACAAAGTCATTGGGTATTGCAGAAATGCTTATCAAAGAGACTATTAAGTTTTTTGATAAGGTAAAACCTCATAGTCTCCATGTAAATCTTGAGTATAATGGTAATATAGATTGGAAAAGAGAAAACGATATTGAGATTATAAAGTGTCTGATGCTTATAGCAGGAGACTTTAAAAAATTAAAAAATGGTGTTATTGTTGAAAATAGGATGTATAACAATGAAATTGTTAAAGACCCTTCTGGTGCATATAGGATAATATGCGAAAACTCTCATCATTGCAGAGAAAATCAGGAAAAAACTGTTATAGAGTATCAATTTCCAAGACTCTCAATTGAAAAAGACTATTTTACGATTATAGGAGCAATTAAAGGTTTTCAGTTAGGTTATAAACCTCGGCCATTTGGGTCTAAGGTAAGGGTTGTTAAGGATAAACATATTAAAGAAGAGTCTAACATAATAAAAAAGTGGGCATTTAATGTTAAACCTGTTAGTAAAAATGTTATAGAAAAGTTTATTTCATATGTTGATTATGGATTTGCAATAGAGAGAAAAGAAAGACCCGCACATACTAAAAAGTTTATAGAGAATCTGCTTTTCAAGATTGAGAAAGAAATAAAATCAGTTAATGATAATATTTCAGATCCAATTACTTTTATTAACAAATAAGGATTTTCTAATGATCTATTTAACAATATTTTTCTTTGCTTCTGTTTTTTTCACTATGGTTGGTTTTGGTGGGGGTAGTGTATATGTCCCAGTTTTTAAGTTTATGGGTTATAACCTTAAAGAGTTTGCTATACCGTCTGCAATATTCTTAATATTCTTAAGTTCTGCAGCTGCTGTTTCAAACTATTTTAAACATAAACTTGTTAATATATCAGTTGGAGTTTTTATAACAATAGTTACTACTATTTCTGCATTTATTTCTAAGATATATTTTTTTGATAATGTATCACCTAAATTCTTATGGCTTATGTTAGGGATAATAATAACAGTGATAGGTGTTAAGATGTACTTGCCAGAGACTAAAATAAGGATAAGTCTTAAGACAAATCTTAGCAAAAAAATATATTATTCTTTTATTGGGATTATTGTTGGTTTTCTTTCAATAACTATTGGCTTTGGTGGTGGCTCAATAATGGTGCCCTTATTGATACTTTCTGGTTTTGATATAAAAGTAGCAATAGGTACATCTTCTTTTATAATAATGGCTACATCTTTTGCAAACTCTTTAGTACACTTTTTTACAACATTTGATAGGTCTCATACAGGTATTTTGTTTATTGTATCAATATTTGTAATAGCTGGGGGTTATGTTGGTTCAAAATTAACTTCTGTAAAAATGAGTAAAAAAAATATAAGACTTGTTATGGCTACACTCCTTACCGGGCTTGGTCTATATATACTTTTTACAAAGTAGGTGATGATCAAATAATAGTTAAAACTACTTAAAAGCATGTTTTCTGAGTGTTTAATAATTATATTGATTTTTAACTCAGTTTTTAAAGTCTAATTTTATTTTCAAGTTTTTTAAAAAATTTTTTAATAAAAATTTTAGTAATGTCAAGTTAATTGTGTCAAATATCCCTCTTGAAAGATTTTTATTCATTAAATGCCTCCTCAAAAAATATTTAAGTACCTTAATTTCCTCTGATATTTTAGGTTCTTATCTCTAAAAAATATATATAAAAATTTATTTGCACTCTCCTTAGAGTAAAAATATCCCCCTAATGCGTATATTATCCTTAATCTCCTTAAAACACCTCTCTCTATCCAGTTAGTCGTACTAAAATAACTTCTTAGTTTACGGGAATATTTAAAAAAATAAGTGTAGTTATCTATTTTACCTCTAAGATTATTAAAATACCTGTAAAGCTTGCTCCATGCGAATTCCTCCTTGATAGGTTTTTTTGTCTAATTTCCTGCAGTTATATAATATAACCCTTCAAGAGGAATTTCAATGACACAATTAATTATACACTAACTCTTACTTAGCTTAAAAAGAAAATAATCAGAAGAAAATGTTAAAAGAGAATGTTTCTCATTAAAGTCTAATTTCCTAAATTTTGAAGACTTATGTAATATTACACTGAAATTAATTCTATAGTTTTAAAATGACTTGAGATGACTTGAGGCCATTTTTCAATATTTAATTTGCTATTTTAATTTTAAGTCTCATATTTTTATACTTTTTATAACAACAAATCCGCCTAAATTGATAGGGCCTTTTTCTATCTTAAACATGTTATCTTCAAACATTGTTTCATAGACCCTTAAAACTTTAAACTTAAAACTCTCTAATATGTTTAAAGCCTCATTAAGTGAATAAAGTTTAGCATTTTTATAATAAACAGAGTCTTTTTTTAAATATTTTTGTCCAAGGTGAGAGTCTTTATTTACAAAAGCATTAACCAATGTTCCACCATTTTTTAGTATTCTATAAATCTCTTTAAAAGACTTTTGTATGTCTTCTAAAAAACATATTGTTGTTGTAAGTAATACAAGGTCAAAACTATTATCTTCAAACGGTATATCCTCTGCCTTCCCTATACTTACTTTAATACCTCTCTCTCTTGCAATAGAAGCCATTTTTTCAGATGGCTCAAGTCCAAACTCAATATTCAATTCTTTTGCAAACCTTCCAGTTCCAACTCCTATTTCAATGCCTTTATTGAAAACTGGTAATACTCGTTTTATAACTTCAATTTCTAATTGGTACAATTCTTTGTTCTCATCATACCAGTTATCATAGTCTTTATAATATTTATCAAATATATTCATACATACCTCAAAAAAGTTTAAACACTATTTTCTATTAAACTCTTTTAGCAACTTGTTTGCCAGATTGTTGTTTTTGTCAAGTTCTAAGGCCTTATCTAAATAGAATCTAAAATTACTTATATCGTTAGCCTTTTTATATGCATATGAAAGGAGTGAATACACTCTCGATATGTTTTTAGTGTCGTTGTCAATAGTTTTTAATTGATTAAGAATATTTATTGCTTCCTCTAAGTTGTTTTTTATAATCAAACAGTTTGCAAGGTTTATCCCTGTTTCTATGTTTGGGTCAATATTATACGACTCTTTCAAAAACTTTATGGCTTCATCATAATTGTCACGGTAGAATAATATTGAACCTAATAGGTAAAGGCTTTGAGACTTTATTTTTTTGTCTTCAATTTTTATATCTATTAACTTGTATAGTGTTTTTAATGCCTCTTCAATTTCTTTCTTTTTTATCTCTATCCTTGCCTTTGTATATAGAAAATACACATTGTAAGGATCTTTACTTAAAAATTCTTTTATAAAAGAGTGTGCCATATCATATTCTTTCATATCTATAAGTGCGTTTATAAGGTCTTTGTTATAAATTGAGTTTATCCTTGCAGCTTCTCTTAATGCCATTATGTATTCATTATTTTCTCCCATAGATTTATAGACTCTTGCAAGCATTATGTATGAGTCAGAGTTTGGGTTGATATTTACTAACTCCTTTGCATATTTTAACCCTAGATCAAACTCTTCTATGTTTATATATGCCTCAACTAGATATGTGTAGAGTTTATAGATCTCATTTTTATCTTCTATATAAAATTTATCTATAAAATTTTTAATTATTTCGGGTGTATACTTGTAGTTGTTACTCTTTATTGAAGACTCGATGTATCTTTCATACTTTATCTTGTCCAATAATTCAATTGATTCTTTATAGTAGTTAAAGGATTCTTCATACTTTTGCACATCAAAACATATGTCAGCAAAAAGATTCATAACTTTTTTGTCTTTTATTATAGGCATAACAGTCAGTAATGTTTGATAAGCTTCAATATTTTTTCCAGTTTTATGTAGTAAGAAACCTTTTTCTATAGTATATTCAAGGTCATTTTTTATAGATAAGAGTTTGTTTATCCAGACTAACTCGTTTTCAAAGTCTTCTAATGCTTTGTATGACTGTATTATTATTTTTATAGAATCTTCTCTATATTCTTCGATATCTGCTACTCTTGTTAAATAAATGATAGCATTTTTATAATCATTTTTTTGATAAAATATTTTTCCTATTCTAAATACACTGTTATTTGTATATGCCTTTTTAAAGTAGTCTATTGCCTTATCTAATTCACCTTTAGCTTCGTAAAGTCTTCCTTTCCAGTAATATACTTCTTTATAATTATCAAACTTTTCTATATGAATTGATGCAAGTTCTGAATTTCCTTGTATAAGTAGAATACACCCTATTCTGAAGTCTGCCTGCCACATTTTATATAGTTTATTTATGTTAGAAAATATCTTGTATGCCTCATCAAGTGAGTTTTCTAAAAATAATGCCTCACCCTTATAAAATAGTGCTATTTTTTTCTCTTCTTCTGTTAAAGTTGGTATGATGCTGTCAACATAAGAGGTTAGACCTAAATAGTTTTTAGATGTGAACATTTTATAAAGCGGTATAAGTGATTGTGGAACCTCTGGATAAAAAGAATCATTTTCTGTTTTAAGACCCTTTAATGCTATAAATATGAAAACTACTAAGATGATAAAAGAGACTATAACTGCTATGATTTTAATTTTATTTTTGAATATCTCTCTTACTTTCTTCAATAATTCTTCTAGCTCCATCTAATACTCCATTTATAAACTTATGTGAATCTATTCCACTAAACTCCTTTGCTATTTCTATCCCCTCATTTATTATAACAGGTGGTATAGAATCTTCTAACATAAACTCTCCTATACCCCACCTTAGTATTGCCCTGTCTATTGGCTTTATCTTTTTGAAAGGGTATTTTGTTGCAAGCATCTTTATTATGTTGTCAATTTTCTCTATGTTATCAATAGAGTTCTTTAATATTTTAGTGTAATACTCAATAGTTTTCTCATTTGGTTTAAAGTCACCAACTATCCAGTCTAATTTAATAAGTTCTTCATAGTTTTTATTCCCAACATCATATTGGTAAAGTGATTGGACACACAACTCTCTTGCTTTTCTTTTGTATGACTTATTTCTTTTGTTTTCCATTAAATTTCCTCTTATTTGTAATTAAAAGTTATTAATTTTTTCATTTTTTATAATGTATTTTTCAAAAAATTTTTTCTTAAACTCTTTAAACTGGTCTTTTAAAATACTCTCTTTTATTTTATCCATAAGTTGATTCATAAAATATAAATTATGTATTGTAGATAACCTGTAGGCCAAGATCTCTCTTGTTTTAAACATATGATTTAAGTAAGCCCTTGAATAGTTTCTACACGTATAACAGTTACAATTTTCATCGATAGGACTTGTGTCAGTCTTATACTTTGCATTTCTGATATTTATCTTTCCGTTCCAGGTAAATAGAGAAGCATTTCTTGCATTTCTTGTTGGCATAACACAATCAAACATATCTATCCCTCTTTCAACTGCTTCAACTATATCTTCTGGTGCACCAACTCCCATAACATACCTTGGCTTATCAATAGGAAGGAGAGATGTTGAGAGTTCAATAATATCATACATTATATTTTTTTCTTCCCCAACACTTAAACCACCAATAGAATAACCATCAAGTTCAAGATCAGTTATTTCTTTTATGCTCTCTTTTCGTAGTTCAGTGTAGAAGTTTCCTTGAGTAATACCAAATAAATATGGAGGATTTTCTAACTTATTGAAAAGATATTCTTTTGTTTCTTTTAACCATTTATATGTTGTGTCTTTTGCAACTTTTGCTTCATCATATGAGGTTTTTGGTGTACATACATCCAATGGCATTAGTATGTCAGAGCCTATTGCTAGTTGAATATCAATAACTAGTCTTGGAGTAAAAAATATTTTTTCACCTGAGAGGTGGTTTGCAAATTCAACCCCATTTTCTCTTATCTTAACGAGATTGGTAAGACTAAAGACCTGAAATCCACCTGAGTCTGTTAGTATGTTATAGTCCCATTTGTTTAATTTCCTTATCCCACCTATTTTATTTATTACCTCTAAACCTGGCCTTAAAAATAGGTGATAAGTATTGTGGAGTATAAGTCTATAACCTAGTTCCTTTATCTCATCAGATGAGAGTGTCTTCACTGTTCCTAAACTTCCCACAGGCATGAAAACAGGTGTTATAACCTCTCCATATGGAAGTTTCAGAATACCAACTCTTGCATTATTATCAGTGTGTATTACCTTAAATAATGGTCTTGAATATATCATGATCTTCAAAACTTTTTAATCTTTTTATTTTTCTGAATAGAATGAATAGAGAATAGGATTAATATTATCAATAACAGATAGTCTCCTAAATATGTATATAAAGCAAATATATCATCTATAATATTTATTTTTCCTTGTAAATAAAACTCAGTAAAAATAGGAGTAGGGCCTGCTATCACACTCCCTGTCTGGTCTACAATTGTTGAGGTACCACTGTTTGTTGCTCTAATTATGGGGACTCTGTTTTCTATTGCTCTCATTATTAAAAGGTCTTTATGTCTAAAAGTTGCACTTGACTTTCCAAACCATTTATCGTTAGTTATGTTGATTATTATTTCACCACCTTCTCTTATGAAACCTCTTACAAAGTTTGGAATTATCGCTTCATAACATATATTTGGAGTAAGTGTAATGTCATTTACTCTAAAGTTTTCTTTTTTATTTCCTTTACTAAAGTTACCGACTTGAGGAAACATTTCATTTAAGGAACTAAATATGTTAGATAATGGTATATACTCACCAAATGGGAGTAGGTATATTTTGTGATACTTTCCTATAATATTACCACTTGTATAAAAAGTCTGTGTATTATATATTCTGCTTTTTTCGTCATAATCAATCTCATTGAACACAAATATCTTGTCTTTATGCTTATCAAAGTATTCCAAGAGTTTATTTCCATAGTATGACTTGTTCGTTATAGAGAATGGTGTTGCTGACTCTGGTAATACTATAATACCAATATCATTGTTTTCTTTTATAAGACTTTCTAACAGATAAAATATGTTTTTGAGTATACTTTCCATTTTTTCTCTTGTCAAATTTGGGATAAAGTCAGTATTTGGTTGGATTATACCAACGTTGATAGTATTTGTTATTTTTTTATACCCCTTTATCTGAGTAACTCTTACTATCCCATAGCTGTATATTGAAAATAATATTTGTAAAAGATTATTCTATATCCAATGTGTGATATAAAGACTATTAACAGGCTTATTCCCTTTACTCCTATTACATCAGATATCTGAATAAAATAAAAGTTGTATATCTGAGTGTCTCCTATATGAAATGGGAATAATTCAGGGAAAAAAAGTTCTACAATTATAATTGATGAACAGAAAGCTAATATTTGTGTTAGTTTTAACTTTTCTTGCAAAACTCCTGAAAGCCATAAAAAAATTGAATACTTAAGGCCAAATGCTATTGAAAAGAGTATAAAGATAAGAACTGAAATATAAAGAGGCATCTCCCCAAATATTTCTATTGTATTTATTAACCAGTTAAAACCTATAAAGTATATGATAAAACCAAAAAACCATCCATAGATAAACAATTCTTTTTTGTTTTTTGATATTTCTTTTATTCTAAACAGACAGAAAACACTTATAAATACTAAAGGCCAAATGTAGAATGGATATACTGTAAATGTAAAAGATATAGAACCTATTAGAGTCAAAATAATCTTGTTATTAATAATAGTCTGAAACAAGTTTTTTAAAATTTTATTTAAAATTTTAATGTATCTCATATATTTTTTTACCTATAAAAGGAGAAAGTGTGTAAAAAATAACAAGTATAAGCATAAAATATTTAAAAAATAATACTAAACAAGATATAAAAAGTATATTAAAAACAATGTTTCTTAAAGTCTTAAAATTAAATATTACTGAGCCAAACTTTTTATATCTTATTTTAGACACCATCAGAAATGAGTATATTATAAATACTGGGATAAAGATTAGATAAGGTATATTAAAGTCAACGATAGTAATCAAACTACCTATATAGTTAAAACCAAATATTGTTGCTGTACTTATTCCTGCGAATGTTGATGGCATTCCTGAAAACTCGTCTTTTTTTGCTTCATTTATATTGTATAAACTCAGTCTCATAGTTGCATTTATAACATATATAAAACCGAGTATTAGCAATACATAGATATTTATTTTGTCCTTTAAAAGATTTATAAAAAACATAGCAGGTGTTATACCAAATGTTGTAAAGTCAGAAAATGAATCAAGGTGTTTACCTATTTCAGATGTTATCTTTAATGCTCTTGCTAGTCTACCATCAATCATATCAAATATAGATGCTAGCATTATAAGGTATGCTGAGTAATCAAAGTTGCCTGTAAAAGAAAAGTATATTGATAAAAAACCAGAAAACATGTTTAAAAATGTAAATATACTAGGAATAATAGCCATTTATTTCTCCTTTATAGCAATTACTGTTTTTCCAGCTCTTATTTTTTGACCTTCTTTTACAACTATTTTAAAGTCTTTGGGTATATATAAAGTGTTTGCAGAACCATATTTTATAAGCCCAAGTATCTGCCCTTGGTCTATTTTATCTTTTTCTTTTTTTATAAATCTTATTCTTCTTGCAATAAGACCTGCTATCATTATCATTAATACCTTAATACCATCTCTATTTATACCTATTGCAACATGTTCATTCTCTTTCCACGATGATGAAGATAATGCTGCTTTAAACTTACCTTTTTGATAGTATACAAAGTCTATAATACCAGAAATTGGAGCAAGGTTCCAATGCATACTGGCTACATGCATAAATATTACGATTTTATTATATTTTTCATCTATATAATATGGTGGAATAACATCCTGTTCTATTTTAAGAATGTATCCATCAGCTGAAGAATATATAAGGTTGTCATTAATTTTAATATTTCTTACTGGTTTTCTTAGGAAAAATAAGGTATAAAAAAATATAAAAATGGAAATTGCTGCAATATAAATAAAAAAATCATACGAGAGTATAACCTTAAGAATTATACTAACTATTGCTAATATTAATGTAGTTATAAATATTAGTTTTCCTTCTCTTAATATATCTTTCATCCTCTTTCCTTTATATTTTTTTAGAAGATTTTAGTAAAAATTTAATATTTAATAAAGCTCTAATAATACTTATGAAAAACTCAAGATATAAATTTAATTAGTCAGCGATTGAAAACTAATTTTTATCATTTAAAATTATCTTATTAATTAATTTTCTTAATGGACTTACCCAATCTTTTAAATTTTCTTGTGTTTTGATATAATTGAAACTATTAAGTTTAATTAAATTAATCTCTAAGGACTTAAAAAATTAGTTTATGAAATAAATAAATCTAAAAAAATTTTTTAAAAAATAAAATTTTAAAATTAAAATTTTATTTTTTAAAAAGCATTATTATTTTTTTACTCTTTGTATAAATATATAGACTTTTAGAACTTAAAGATATTAGTTTATGCAAAAGGAAATCAATAAAAACTTGTTAAAATATTGGAAAGTAAAGTTTATTTTTTTTAAAAAAATTTCATTTTTTGTAATTTCTGTGGATATAAAGACATATGCTACAAATATAATTCCTTATTTGAACAATAGCGTTCATACCTTCTTTTATTTTAAATTTTAAAGGAACTTAGTTTAAGATTTTTTGAGGAAAAGCCGTGCATTAATACACGGCTGAAATAGGATTTTTAAATAAATAGTAAACAGTCTTTAAAGAGTTTCTATATTAAAAACTAAGAATAAATGAGAAAGATGCAGCCATTTCTCTATTAGAGTCTAGTAGGTCTGTAAATACAAAGTCTATATTTAATTTATTGTTTAAGAGTAGTACTCTTACTCCACCTGAAAATATACCTCTTGAAAGATTACCTGCACCTTCTACATATTTGTTTCTGTACTGATAGTTTGAGAAGTCAGTTATTATAGCAAGTTTACCGAGTTCACCTGCTAACAGTATTTTTTCTATACCTATACTAAAGTCAATGTTTTCCTTTTCTGTATAGTCACCAAAAGTTTTTCCTATTATTGCTGAAGTCTTTGCCCATCCCATCCATGTAAAACCCAAATAGAATTGATAATTATTCCAAGTAGAATTATTATGCACATTATATTGATAATTAAATCCTATTGCAGCTTTTATTGAGTTTGAGTCGTAAAACTTGTATTTAGTATTCAGTATGTATGATGGATCATTTGAATCTGGTTTTTGAAAGTCAGCACCAAAACCTATTTCCCAGTTTTCAACAAAAGATACCAATACCCTTGGTAAATATCCAGTATTTTCAGTGAGTAAAAACCATGAGTTTAACACGACCGAGTTTTTTCTTATTGTATCAGCAGATGGTGTGTTTATGTTTCCACTGCTTGCTCCAAGATTTGCCTGATATTCTGCTCCTTTTGATATCACAGGGCTTATTAGGAGTAGCAGTGTAAATAGAGTAATTAATCTTTTCATTTTTTTTTCCTTTATTTTTTTAGTTATGATATTATAATTTAATAATTTGAATATGTTAATTTGTTACTTTTTTTCAATTTCTTTTTCTAGTTTTTTTACAAAGTTATATACTTTTTCTTCATTTTCCCAGGCACCGGATATCATTATTTTGCCATTTTCTATAGGCATCCTAATAAGTGGAGCAGTTATTAGCTCTCCATCAAATATTATTGCAACCTTTTTATCTATATTTTTGGTTGTAACTTCCTTTATTATTTTGGTTCCGATCTGATCGAACTCAATTATAATATCGTATTTTTTTACAAGTCCAGATGTAAGACTTATAAGGTTTATGTTTTCTCCTGTTATAAAAGGCTTTTTATTATAATATTCTTTACTATTGTTTCTTTCTATTACTAATGAATCACTATTGGAGTCTGACTCAAGATGAATTGTTAATGGAATTTGTGTTTTTTTCTCATTTTTTGGTTTAGAGTTTGTCTTATCTGAAGAACAATTGACTAAGAAAATAAATGTTATTATAATATAAAAAAATATTTTTTTCATAATACTCTCTCTTTATACTATTACTTCGTCCTCACCAGATCTTGCGACAACTATTTCTCCAGTTTCTTCGAGCTTTCTTATTATACCAACTATTTTTTGTTGTGCTTCTTCTACTTCTTTCATTCTAAGTGGTCCCATATACTCCATATCTTCTTTAAGTGTTTGAGCAGCTCTTTTACTCATATTTCTAAATATTTTCTCTTGTACTTCAGGGTCAACAGCCTTTAGTGCTTTTGCAAGGTCTTGGTGGTCTACTTCTCTTAGGACTCTTTGAATTGATCTATCATCAAGTATGACAATATCTTCAAATACGAACATTTTTTTCTTGATTTCTTCTGCTAAGTCTGGATCATCCTCTTCAAGAGCTTCCATTATTGATTTTTCTGTTGATCTGTCGACATTGTTAAGGATTTCAACTATAGTATCAATACCACCAGCCATTGTAAAGTCTTCACTTGCTATTGTTGATATTTTTCTCTCTAATACTCTTTCAACTTCTCTTAATGTATCAGGTGATGTCCTATCCATTGTTGCTATTCTTTTTGCAACATTAGACCTTTTTTCTGGTTCTATGGTGCTTAATATTTGAGCAGCTTTTTTAGGCTCAAGATATGAGAGTATTAAGGCGATTGTTTGCGGGTGCTCCTGTTGTATGAAGTTTGATAGGTGAGCAGGGTCAGCACGTCTTACAAAGTCAAATGGTCTTACTTGAAGTGATGATGTGAGTTTATTTATGATATCTATAGCTTTTTGAGTACCTACAGCCTTTTCAAGTACTTCTCTTGCATAATCTATACCACCGTTTGAGATGAATTCTTGAGCCATCATCAATTCTTGAAACTCTGATAGTACTTTTTCTTTTTCTGCAGGGTCAACTTTGTCTAATCTTGCTATCTCAAAGGTAAGTTGTTCTATCTCTTCTTCTTTCAAATGTTTAAATATAGATGAAGATACTTCAGGCCCTACTGTTACTATAAATATTGCAGCCTTAGTTTTTCCAGTTAATTGTCTTTTGCTAGTCTTTTTTTGTTCAACTGCTTGTGACATTTTTTACCTCCTTTCTTATTCTTCACTCAACCAAGTTCTTAATAGTTTAGCAACTTCTTCTGGCTTTTCTTTAGCCATTTTAATAGCATTATCTTGTAGTTCAAGTCTTGCTCTCTCTTCAGGTGATAGTTCAGCTCCAACAGATTCTTGTTCTGCTGCCTTTAGTGCAGCAAGTCTTAATGCCTCTTGCTGTTTTATTAGTTCTTCCTCTCTTAGTCTTCTTCTTCTTGCCATTTCTCTTTCTATTGCTTTATAAACTATAGATATGACAAATAGTGTTATTAGTCCAATTATTACTGCTATTATTGTTTTTCTTAATCTTTCAGCCTTTCTTATCTCTTCATCTTCTTTCTCAAACTCTTTAGTCCTATCAAACTGTATAGCACTGACTGCAACCTTATCTCCTCTTCCTTCATTAAATCCTATGTAGGCTTTTACACTTTCTTCAACTTTTTTAACTATATCTTCTGTTACTTGAATAAACTTTCTTTTTATTTTACCACCTTCTATAATTATGTCACCATCTTTATCTCTTTCTTTTTCCCATATACCATCAAGGAATACTGTAACAGTCATGTTTTTTATATCATATGGTGCTTTTCTTATTTCTTGTTCTGACCTGCTAAACTCTTTATTTTCTATATCTTCTTGTTTTTCATATACGTTATATCTATCCATTTTTTCCTTTAAACCTGCTGGAACTTGGTCTTCTATACCTGCTGGCCCCTCTGGTATATATCCTTGACCTTTAAATGTTTCTTTAGTGCTTTTTCTACTTACTGTTAGAGACTCAGCAACAACACTATCATCGTACGGTGTTTCAGGGTTGTCTGGTTTTATTATTACTGGTTTTAGCAAGTTTTCTTTCATTTTAACAACATCCCAGTTAAGTTCAAGGTTAAGCTTAATGTCAAACCTATCAGATGTAAAAACTCTTTCAAGTAATTTTTTTAATTCATTATAATAATGCATTCTAAGTTTTTCTTTTATCTTTATTTGTTCTTTTGCAAGTCTTATATTTTCCTCTTCATCAGTCTCATTCAATTTATCTGTTAATACCTCACCCTGGTTATCCAATATTACTATGTTTTCAGGGAGCAACATATCAACACCTTTTGCTATTAAGTCCCTTAACCCTTTAATTTTTTTCTTATTAGTTGTTATATCACTACCTGGTGCAGGTGTGATTACTACTGATGCTGTTAATGGGAAATTGTTTAAATCATCTTTGAAATATTTTTCTTCACCAAAAGATATTACTACATCAGCAGCTTCTATTTCATCTAGTTTTTCCAAGTGCTGTTTTACACTTGCTGTTATTGCTCTTCTTACATTTATTTTTCTCTCAAAGTCAGTTGTTGTAAATGGCTGATTATCAAATAATTCCCATGACTTTATTCCCTGGGGTATAATACCTTCCAGACCTAATTCTGCTCTAAGTTTTGCTGCAAGTTCTTTATCTTTTACAAAT
>Ga0308395_1001631_pt1 | contig 14181 bp, 7 predicted proteins | sample Hotspr20SampleP4_FD_202097 | JGI IMG/M metagenome (GOLD analysis project Ga0308395, IMG submission 202097) | Hot spring phototrophic mat microbial communities from Mushroom Spring, Yellowstone National Park, Wyoming, United States - 20050930_P4 ...
CGGGATGCCATTCGCGACGTGCTACCAAGATGGAATGCGTGGTGTCTTCGTGCCATTGCGAAAGAACATCCTCCAAGGCTTCCGTAAACACTGTTTGCTCGATTTGCTGTCGTTCGCGGTTACGGCGATCCAAAATATTGGCGTATTTTTTTGCGAGCATTTCATCATTGGTAAGAAGAAGTTCGAGTGCAATTTTAGCGTCGTCGATTCGTCCGGCTGCGTTAATACGAGGGCCAATCCGGAAACCAACATCCGATGTAGTAGGAGTGGATTGGATACCTGAGGTTTCCAGAAGTGCACGTAATCCTGCAAATTTCGTCCTTTGTAACTGCAACAATCCGTGTTTAGCGAAAATGCGGTTTTCGCCGCGAAGCGGTACAATATCAGAAACAGTGCCCACCGAAACAAGATCGAGAAACTGCCGTAAATCAATATCTCGCCGTGCGTTGTATTTGAGTAATGCGTGGCAGAGTTTGAAGACCAAACCCACAGTACAGTACGAATCGTGCTTTCCAAAGGAGTCTAGCTTAGGGTTGATGATGGCTGCTGCTTCGGGAAGGATCGTCTGTGGTTCATGATGATCAACCACGATACATTCCACTCCCCGCGACTTAAGCCAACTGATGGCCGCTGTGCTGGTTGTACCACAGTCCAATGCAATGAGAAGTTCTGGCTGATGTATCTCGAAACATTCCTGTACAGACGACATTGACAGTCCGTAGCCGTGTTCAATGCGGTGAGGAATAAAGTAACAGATCGCTGCATTAAGTTGTTTGAGAAAGCTTGCCAGCAGAGTCAATGAGGTCACACCGTCAGCGTCGTAATCCCCGAACAAGACGATTTTTCTTTTCCAACGCAAAGCTTGAGTGATTACCTCGCAGGCTGCGTGCATCTGTGGCAGTAAAAAAGGATCGCGCAGATTGGCCAATCGAGGTTTGAGAAACAACTCGGCTTCCTGTGGGGTAGTGACACCCCGATTCGCTAGAAGTTTTGCAACTAGGGGTTTAATGCCACAAGCTGTGAGCGTTTGAGCTGCCTGGATATCTAGACTCCTTGGCAACCAACGGCGTTTCATGTACTGTTGGCTGGTTGCTGTTGCCGTTTCACAACCTGCTTTTTGAGTAACTCCTTGTTATTGCGATTCCATAGCATGACCAAAGGCGAGGCGATAAAAAGCGAAGAATACGTGCCAACAATAATTCCAATCAGAAATAGCAAAGCAAACGATGAGATCACAGGACCACCCAAAAAATACAGTGTTAGAACGGCCAGTAACGTCGTGCCGGAAGTGAGCAGTGTTCTACTCAGTGTGAGGTTCAAAGCACGGTTGAAAAGTACTTTGAGTGAGCCTTTTTCTTCGAACAAAAGCATTTCCCGTATGCGGTCGAAAATAACGATTGTGTCGTTGATGGAGTAACCGATGATAGCAAGAATCGCACCTACACTGGTAAGAGTTAGTTCTTGGCCCAGTAAAACGTAGATTCCGACAGTTAGCAACACATCATGAAGTAATGCAACAATTGCCGCAACGGCAAAAGAGAACTCAAAACGTACGGTCACATACAACAACATACCTAGTAGAGCAAGTACCAAAGCCCCCAGTGCTTTTTCTCGCAGTTCGCGGCCTATAACCGGCCCCACTAGGTCTTTAGCCAGTAGTGTAAATTCTGCACTGGGGAATTTCTCAGACAGTATTTGGAATGCTTTTTCTGCCTGTGCGGATGGTGAGCGGATCAGCAAGGTCTTGCTACCATCCGGCGACACTTGTGGCTGTACTATTGCTTGAGTGATGCCCGCCTCCACCAAAGCGGAACGAATCGCTGAGACTTCAGGCATTATTTTTGCACCAGCGGTTAATGCCTCTCCGCCCACAAAATCTACACCAAACGCCGACGAGCCGCGCAAAAATAGCCCAACAAAGGAAACAACAAACAGCAGGAAAGAAACGAAAAACGCCAAAGGCCACCGAGAGAGAAAATCAAATTGAGGCAAGCTAAGGCTGCGTGACAGAGAAAGTTTCTTCAACCCACGGGGGCCACTCAACCAGTCAAAAAGGTTGCGTAACATGATCAAAGAAGCAAATAGCGTGCCAATAATTCCCAGCGTGAGGGTGACTGCAAAACCCTGCACAGGCCCACTACCTTGCCACAACAAAATTATCGCCGTAATGATCGTAGTGATATTTGCGTCGAAAATCGAAGAGAAAGGTTTGGAAAACCCCTGCTCGATAGCTGCCCAAGCTGTTTTGCCAAGGGAAATTTCTTCACGGATGCGTTCATAAATCAGTACACTGGCATCCACACTCATGCCGATCGTAAGAATAATGCCTGCTATTCCGGGCAGGGTGAGAGTAAAACCAAACTGTGCCAACATCCCTAAAAGAAAAATGAGATTGAAAACAAGGGTTGCTACTGCAAGCACACCGGGAAGACGGTAATACGCAATCATAAAAAGCATGACCAATAGCAGACCCGCTATGGCGGCCTTTATGCCTGCACGGACGGAATCCTCACCCAGTGTGGGTGCCACATCGCGCTGATCTAACAATTCGACAGGGTTTTTTAGCGGGTTATTTAACACAGAGGCAAGGGCTTCGGCTTCTTCGGGGGTAAAGTTACCAGTGATTGTGGCATGTCCTCCAGGAATGTGAGTGCGAATCGTGGGTGCAGATCGCACTTCCCCGTCCAAAAGTATGGCCAAACGACGTCCAATGTTTTGCGCAGTAAGGGTAGAAAAAATGGATGCACCTCTCTCATCCAGCTCCAAAGCGATGAGTGGCTCGCCTAATTTACCTGAAGAACGATACGCTTTTTTGACACGCTCTCCTGTCAGAACCACACGATTGTGAACTAGAATAGGTGCGCTGGTCTCTTTTTCATACAACAACGTGTATCCTGCAGGGAGTCGTTCAATGCCTTGCTCAACAAGCGGTGCGAGCCGCTCATTGTCCTCATGCACCAAGCGGAATTCAAGCTTGGCTACTCGTTCCAGTTGCTTCTTAGCTTGGGATTGGTCTTCTGGTCTCAATCCAGGAATCTGTACGAGAATGCGGCCTTCTCCTAGCGGCTGTAAGAGAGGTTCACCGACGCCAAATTTGTCGATTCTTTTGCGAATCACTTCAATGGCTTGTTGCACATCGGATGCAGTTGCTTGCCCAACGAGTCGGACTGTGTATGCTGTGCCGCCTTTGAGATCCAAACCCAGCCGGATGGTTTGATCCAATGGGTAAATGGAAGCAATAGCGATAGCGAACAACAACAGCCACATACCTAAGGCCAGCTTCCGCTTGAGAAGGAAAGATGGTGCACTGAGATACAACGCAAAAAGTACAATTACAGTTATTCCGCCAAAAAAGATAAAAGCTGTCATCAGCTGCAGTTCAACATGCTAGTAGGAGGGATTGCTCGAAGTTTTCCCATCTTGTTTGATCACTGTTTGGATAGCGCTGCGCAGCACCTCGATTTTAACGTTGTCTGCTACTCGAAGTGAAAACGTTTTTTCTTTCTTACCGACGACTTTACCTAAAATGCCACCGACAGTGATGACTTCATCTCCCACTTCCAACGAATCCACCATCTTCTGGTGCTCTTTCATTTTCTTTTTCTGAGGTGCGATCAACAAGAAATAGAAAGCGGCAAACATCAAAATAAAAGGTACGAGTTGAACCCACAACGGTGGTGGGGGCACCTGTTCTGTAGCGGTTTGTGCAAACAACGGCGTCAGGCTCAGCATCCACAGCATATCCGCCACTTTGTCAGCGAAGCCTAAATTCTGTAAAGCATTTCTAGTAGGGGGTCGACATCGATGTAACGGCCTTCTTGGTGGAAACAAAAGCGTTCATCTTGTAAGTGGGAAACAGACCTGAAGAAGCCTTCAAGGACGACCTACACCGATGTAATCGTAGCCCATATCCCGAAGCGATTTATAGTCGAGAAGATTTCTTCCGTCAAAGACGATCGGTGCGATCATCTTGTCTTTGAGATCCCTCCAGGGAAGATTGCGAAATTGTTTCCATTCTGTAGCAAGGATTACTGCCTCCACTTTTTCAAAAACATCTGCCGGATTTTCGCAGTAAGTCACGTTTACTTCACCAAGAACTGCTCGAGCCTTAGCGAGGGCCCGAGGATCAGTAACTCGAAGAAGGGCGCCTTCGTTCAAAAGCCGTTGACATAATTCGATAGAGACTGAACAGCGAACATCGTCTGTATCACACTTAAACGCAAGACCCAATACTCCCAGAGTTTTATTTTTGAGTACCCAAAGCTTATTTTTGATTTTTTGAAGGAAACGGTCGAGTTGACCCGAGTTAATTTTTTCGACCTCCTTCAAAAGGTTGAAGGGTACGCCGAGTTCTTCAGAGATATGGATAAACGCCTTTATATCCTTGGGGAAGCAAGATCCACCATAACCCAGTCCCGCATTAAGAAAGGCTCGCCCAATGCGCTTATCAGCACCCATACCATCGGCTACTTCGTCAACGTTTGCACCGGCGGCTTCACAAATGGCAGCTATGGCGTTGATGTAAGAGATTTTTAAAGCTAGAAAAGAGTTGGCGGCATGTTTGATGAGCTCTGCAGAGTTGATATCGGTGGTGTAGATGGGGGCGTGAAAGGGTTCATAGATGGCTTTCATGATGTCTGTAGCTCTTTGAGAACGAGAACCGATGACGATTCGATCAGGTTGCATCAAATCCGCCACCGCGCAGCCTTCGCGTAAGAATTCTGGGTTAGACACCACATCAAATTCGCACCCCTTGCTGCAGTAGCGTTTGATTGTTTCTGCGACTTTTTCACCCGTTTTTACAGGCACAGTAGACTTATCTACAATCACGCGGTATTGTCCTGGTCGGAGACATTGTGCTATTTCACGTGCAACCGCCTCGATGTAGGTAAGATCAACCGAACCGTCAGCTTGGGGGGGAGTAGGTACTGCAATAAAAATCACATCCCCATGTTCAACGCCGTGCTGAGTCGAATCACTGAATGCGAGACGGCCTGCCGCAACGTTGTTTTTCACAAGATCCTCTAGACCCGGCTCGTAAATAGGAATTCGTCCACTTTTGAGAGTGGAAATTTTTTCCCTATCATTATCTACACACAAAACGTGATGTCCTACTTCTGCGAAGCAAGCTCCGGTGACAAGTCCAACGTAGCCGGTACCAATAAGAGTAATTTTCATGCAGGCTATTGCTAGCGGAGTTGCAGTTTTAGGCCAAGCTCTGAATTTGTGAGCCGTTACAACACGAGATGAAAAACAAAATGACCGTGAAGAACAAAAAACGGCAAAAATTTCTTACAAAAGATTCCAACACTGATCGGTGTGCGAAACCTAAATTCGCACCAGAGGAATTAAATTCTCACCAGCGGAATTTTTACTTTCCCCCAACCAAAATAGTGGTTCTCGGTAATCAACCTCGCAATTTCTGGAGGAACCATTCTTTGCCAATCGGGGTTTCCTTGCTCCAACAACTCTAGAACTTGGTCGGTGTGGATCGTCATGAATTTGGGGTCGGCGTTTTCCAAAGCAACGATATGATGGTTGTCGAGAAGATATTTGTAGAGAGACTGTACCTCCGGCGCTGTACTAAAATTATTTGCATTAACTAGCTGGCCATCCGCAGACACGGCAGGGTAGACATACAGCTGCACGGAAGCCTGAAGTAGTCGACCTAGTGCCTCTAACATCCCTCCTTCCAGTCCAGCGTGTGCAGCCGGGTCAAGCAGATCCCGTAACTGTTCAATACCCATAGCAAAAGCCAGCGGTTCTCGGGTGTACCTTCGGATAAAACCGCTGAGGCGAAAATATTGTGAGTAATTCGAAAAAAGTAGGTCAGTTCCATTCGCTCTTGCGATTTGCACACGCTGGATAAAGTCTTCTTCGATAATATTTCCCTCGTCATCCTTAACAAGAGACTGTGCCGGCAGTTCGAACAACGAGATAACTTCACTCTGTGAGGGAGAAACCCGTTTGCGGAATTCTGCAAGGGCACACCGTTGGATATCGGTATGTGCTAAAGTGATCGGTTTGCAACGGGCGCGTTGTACCAATACCGGCTTTCTGTAGAGATAATCTGCCGGCATGACCACGCTGCCGTCGGGTCGAACGATGATTGCGTTAGTGGCCTCTTCAGTCACGAGTCGAAACCCAATCTTCACCGGATCGTTCTCCTTAAATGCGGGCCCTTCGAAGGCTAGGTAGTCTACCTCCACTTCCGATTTGGTTAAATTATCGTAAAGTCGATCAATGATCCTTTCTGGTTCCTGCCAGAAGTAAAACGCAGAGTGAATTAAATTCACCCCCAGCACACCAAAGAGCTGTTGCTGCACTTGAGCATTCCGCTGCCAAGCCCAGGTATGCAGAATGATGTCGGAGGGTTCTGTTCCAGGGCGTGTCTGAAAACGAACTCCAAACCAACCGTGACCATCGTTTTTCCTGCGATAGGAAGTGGTAGCCACGGTATTTGCGAAGACGAAAAATTGAGTACTATCCCCCCGTTTGGGACCAAGACGTTCTAGCAACAAGTCAAACTCATACTGCAACATCGTTCGAAGTCGCTCTTTACAAACATACCTGGGTGCGGGTCCATAAATGGAATCACTATACGTCATGTCGTATGCCGACATGCTTTTTGCCACTGTACCTGCAGCGCCGCCTACCTTGAAAAACCAACGCACGGTTTCCTGTCCTGCACCGATTTCTGCAAAGGTGCCATATTTTTGCGGATCAAGATTGATCTGCAGAGCTTTTTGAGAAGTATCAAACTGGCCTGCTATCATAACGTTCTTCGTCGTTTACCGTACACTGAATCACCGCCGTATTCTTAGCAAGTAAAGCCTACAAATTTTTCTAAACCACCACGGCATTTCAACCTAGTTGAGAAGGATCCCCCCAAACGAGTGATTAACTAAAGCAGCCAACACAAACTGCATCACAGAAACGCACAGTTGAAACACAACAACTCTTTCCCTAAAACTCTCCTGCGATCTCCTCATGTGGTACACCACACAAGAGGCTGACGTGCTATCCTAAGGCCATGATCATAAATATCTTAAGGTGACTTAAAAAATTTCTAAAAAAATATTGACCCAACAACAAAAAGTAGTACATTCAAAATCCCCTTTCAAAAGGGAAAATTTGTTCTTTGAAATTTTTGGAGCCAAGCCAGCAGGCCGGGCTTTACATACACTGGCCAAATTCCCCGATTCGGCACATTCAAATCTGAACAGTGTGCTGAAGATCTTGCGGTGAATCAACAGAATCAAATTTCTCTACTGTGAAAACAGTAGAACTTCATTTTTACAGTGATGGAGAGTTTGATTCTGGCTCAGAACGAACGCTGGCGGCGTGGATAAGACATGCAAGTCGAACGGGATGTCTTTGTAGCAATACGGAGACATCTAGTGGCAAACGGGTGAGTAACACGTGAGAACCTACCCCTGAGAGGAGCATAGCCAGTCGAAAGATTGGGTAATTCTCCACAATCCCGAGAGGGCAAAGTCGCAAGACGCTCAGGGAGGGGCTCGCGCCCTATCAGCTAGTTGGTAGGGTAACGGCCTACCAAGGCGATGACGGGTAGCTGGTCTGAGAGGACGACCAGCCACACTGGAACTGAGACACGGTCCAGACACCTACGGGTGGCAGCAGTCGAGAATCTTCCACAATGGACGAAAGTCTGATGGAGCGACGCCGCGTGGAGGATGACGGTCTTCGGATCGTAAACTCCTGTCGCCGCAGAGCAAGGTAGCGCAAGCTGCTTGAGATTATGCGGAGAGGAAGGGACGGCAAACTCTGTGCCAGCAGCCGCGGTAATACAGAGGTCCCAAGCGTTGTTCGGATTCACTGGGCGTAAAGGGTGTGTAGGAGGTTAGGTAAGTCTGGCGTGAAATCCCGACACTCAATGTCGGAACTGCGTTAGATACTGCCTAGCTAGAGTGCCGGAGAGGAGAACGGAATTCCTGGTGTAGCAGTGAAATGCGCAGATATCAGGAGGAACACCGAAGGCGAAGGCAGTTCTCTGGAAGGCAACTGACTCTGAAACACGAAGGCCAGGGGAGCAAACGGGATTAGATACCCCGGTAGTCCTGGCAGTAAACGGTGCGCGCTAGATGTTGGCGGATTCGACCCCGCCAGTGTCGCAGCTAACGCGTTAAGCGCGCCGCCTGGGGAGTACGGTCGCAAGATTAAAACTCAAAGAAATTGACGGGGGCCCGCACAAGCGGTGGAGTATGTGGCTTAATTCGATGCAACGCGAAGAACCTTACCTGGCCTTGACATGCAACGTTCAACCACGGAAACGTGGTGGCCCGCAAGGGCGAGTTGCACAGGTGCTGCATGGCTGTCGTCAGCTCGTGTCGTGAGATGTTGGGTTAAGTCCCGCAACGAGCGCAACCCTCGTGTCCTGTTAAGTTCTCTGGACAGACTGCCCTGCGACAACGGGGAGGAAGGTGAGGATGACGTCAAGTCAGGATGGCCCTTATGGCCAGGGCTGCACACGTACTACAATGCCCGGCACAAAGGGAAGCAATACCGCGAGGTGGAGCAAATCCCCAAAACCGGGCCCAGTTCGGATCGCAGGCTGCAACTCGCCTGCGTGAAGCCGGAATCGCTAGTAATGGCGCATCAGCTACGGCGCCGTGAATACGTTCCCGGGCCTTGTACACACCGCCCGTCACATCACGAAAGCCTGCTGTTCCCGAAGTGCCTTTGGCCCTAAGGAATGGCCGGTGATTGGGATGAAGTCGTAACAAGGTAGCCGTAGGGGAACCTGCGGCTGGATCACCTCCTTTCTAAGGAGCAATCCTCGGTCTAAAGGGCTGAGGATAAGGTCGAACGCACTACGGTGGTCAGTTACAACGCCACAGTGGTGTGAATACTGTTGAGCATCGCAGTTTTCAGCACACTCTTCAGATTTGAAAGGCCGGGGGTATAGCTCAGTGGTAGAGCGTCTGCTTTGCAAGCAGAAAGTCACCGGTTCGAGTCCGGTTACCTCCAGTTACAAGGGGCCTGTAGCTCAGCTGGTTAGAGCATGCGCTTGATAAGCGCAGGGTCACTGGTTCGAGCCCAGTCAGGCCCAGTTGGCTCCAAGAATTTCTTGCCGATACGTCGGCAATGTTCTTTGACAGAGATGGGTGCTTACAATTTTGTGCTTAGCTGGGCGTCACTTCACTGCGACTTGCTGAGCAAGCAAGTAAGGGCGCATGGTGAATGCCTTGGCACCAGCAGGCGATGAAGGACGTGATAAGCTGCGATAAGCCTCGGGGAGCCGCACATAGGCCATGATCCGGGGATCTCCGAATGGGGTAACCCCGTGGAAGTAATGTTCCACGACTCGAAAGAGGGCGACACCTGCTGAAGTGAAACATCTCAGTAAGCAGAGGAAAAGAAAGCGAATGCGATTCCGTGAGTAGTGGCGAGCGAAAGCGGAACAGCCCAAACCGGAAAGCTTGCTTTCCGGGGTTGTAGGACACCAAAACGGGATCCGGAGGGTTAGGTGAAGCGGTTGGAAAATCGCCCCATAGAAGGTGAGAGGCCTGTAACCGAAAACCCAAAGGACCCAGGTGGATCCTGAGTAACGCGATGTCCGTGAAACTTCGCGTGAATCTGGGCGGACCACCGCCTAAGGCTAAATACTCGCTGGTGACCGATAGTGAACAAGTACCGTGAGGGAAAGGTGAAAAGAACCGCTGTGAGCGGAGTGAAACAGAACCTGCAACCATGTGCCTACAAGGTGTGGGAGCTCCGCAAGGAGTGACCGCGTGCCTTTTGCATAATGAGTCTGCGAGTTACTGTCAGTGGCAAGCCTAAGGGCTTCAGGTCCGGAGGCGAAGCGAAAGCGAGTCTGAACAAGGCGTCTTTAGTCGCTGGCAATAGACCCGAAGCGGAGGTGATCTACTCTTGGCCAGGATGAAGTCGCGGTAACACGCGATGGAGGTCCGAACCGGTGTGTCTTGAGAAATGCTCGGATGAGCTGAGAGTAGGAGCGAAAGACTAATCAAACCCCGTGATAGCTGGTTCTCCCCGAAAGGTATTGAGGTGCCGCCTCGGACGGTAGCACTCGGAGGTAGAGATACTGAATGGAGGATGGCCCCCACCAGGGTACTGACTCCAACCAAACTCCGAATGCCGAGTGTGGAACTCCGGGAGTAAGTCTACGGGGGATAAGCTTCGTGGACGAGAGGGAAACAGCCCAGACCTTCGGCTAAGGTGCCTAAACATCGTGAAGTGGAAAGGATGTGATTCTGCTAAGACAGTGAGGATGTTGGCTTAGAGGCAGCCATCATTTAAACAGTGCGTAATAGCTGACTCACCGAGCGGAATTGCGCCGAAAATGATTGGCGATTAACGGTGTACCGAAGCCGCGGATGCCGTCGTTCTACGGGACGGCGGCGTGGTAGGGGAGCGTTCTAGCGACTGCGAAGCAGGCAGGAAACTGCCTGTGGAGTTGCTAGAAGTGAGAATGCAGACATGAGTAGCGAAAAGGCCGGTGAAATACCGGCCCGCCGAAAATCCAAGGTTTCCTGGGCAAGGCTACTCCTCCCAGGGTGAGCCGGGACCTAAGTCGAAGCCGCACGGCGTAGACGATGGACGAGCCGGTTAATATTCCGGCGCCACCGAAAACTTAAGCCAAGTGACGCTCTTTTAAGGAATATTGGGGTGATGAACGTCCCTAAGCCAAAGCTACGGCTGAGGCGGTTTATTCCTGCGAGGAGCCAAGAAACAGCTTGGTGTATGCTAAGGTGCCCGTACCGCAAACCGACACAGGTGGTTGGGTAGAAAATACCAAGGCGCAAGAGTGAACTCTCCTGAAGGAACTCGGCAAACTAGCCCCGTAACTTCGGAAGAAGGGGCGCCACGCAAGTGGCCGCAGTGAAAGGGGTCAACCGACTGTTTACCAAAAACACAGCGCTCTGCTAAGTCGTGAAGACGACGTATAGGGTGTGACACGTGACCAATGCCGTAAGATTAAGGTAAGGGGTTAGCCGCAAGGCGAAGCTCCGAGCCTAAGTCCCGGTGAATGTCGGCCGTAACTATAACGGTCCTAAGGTAGCGAAATTCCTTGTCGGGTAAGTTCCGACCTGCACGAATCGTGTAACGAGTTGACCGCTGTCTCCAGGAGACGCTCAGCGAAATTGTAATGGCGGTGAAGATGCCGCCTACCCGCAGAAGGACGGAAAGACCCTATGCACCTTTACTGTAAGCTGTCACTGCCGTTTCTCTGTGACTGCTTAGCGTAAGTGGGAGACGAAGAAGCCTCTCTCCCGGGAGGGGCAGAGTCGCCAATGAAACACCACCCTTTCACAGGGAAGCGGCTAACCTCACAAGGGGACACTGGCAGCGGGTCAGTTTGACTGGGGCGGTTTCCTCCTAAAGAGTAACGGAGGAGTACGAAGGTCGGCTCATGCTGGTTGGCAATCAGCAGTTGAGTGCATGGGCAGAAGCCGGCTTAACTGTGAGACGGACACGTCGAGCAGATGCGAAAGCAGGTCCAAGTGATCCGGCGGTCGAACGTGGAATCGCCGTCGCTCAACGGACAAAAGGTACGCTAGGGATAACAGGCTGATCGAGCCCGAGAGTTCATATCGACGGCTCGGTTTGGCACCTCGATGTCGGCTCATCACATCCTGGGGCTGGAGAAGGTCCCAAGGGTCCGGCTGTTCGCCGGTTAAAGTGGTACGCGAGCTGGGTTCAGAACGTCGTGAGACAGTTCGGTCCTCTATCCTCTGTGGGCGTTGGAAATCTGAGGGGTTCGCTTCCTAGTACGAGAGGACCGGAAGCGACGTGCCTCTGGTGTTCCGGTTGTCCTGTCAAGGGCAGCGCCGGGTAGCTATGCACGGAAAGGATAAGCGCTGAAAGCATCTAAGCGCCAAGCCTCTCCCAAGATGAGATTTCCCTACGAGACTCGTGGAAGACTACCACGTTGATAGGATGGGTGTGGATGCGCAGCAATGCGCCGAGCTAACCATTACTAATTCGTCCATCGGCTTGGATCAGTTCAGTTACAGTGTTGTTGAACGCCCAGAGCTAAGCACAAAATTGTGAGCATTCAATAACTCCTCTTACAAACGTAACAGAGTCTCCAGAGACACCGCGCGGGCTGCTACTTGCTTCGATTAGCTAAATCCGGGCGGCACTCTGGTGACAATAGGGCAGTGGAAACACCCAGACCCATCCCGAACCTGGAAGTGAAACGCTGCACCGCCGATGATAGTACGGAGATAGTCCGTGCGAAAGTAGGTCGTTGCCAGACTTATGGCTCGCTTAGATACAAGCTAAGCGAGCCTTCCTTTTTTAGGGTAATCCCATGACGGAGTTTACCATTCGGTAAGCAATATCTCTTTCTGCACCTGTAAGCCGCAAGCGGATGCGCTAGTTGTAATTTTTTTGGTTGTTTCCCTTATCCGACAATTTGATCCTTTTCTGTATCTCGAGTTTACAGTGCGTCGTAGTGAGTCAGTTTTTTATTTTTGGATTCCATGATTGTTCGATCGTTTATTCTTTTGCAGAGATTTTGGTGTGTAGTTGGGAGAGCTCAAGTGTGAGCGTTGTATCTGGCTTTTCGTTTATTGTGCAGGTCTGTGAGGAGTTCTGTTTTCGTTATGCTGAAAAACGATGATTGTATAAAAGTATTCTTGCGCGCGAGAGGATTCGAACCTCCACGGTGTAAACCACTAGAACCTGAATCTAGCGCGTCTGCCAGTTCCGCCACGCGCGCTTATGTTCTTTTAAAGTTGGTGTATGTGTGGAAAATCGCAAGACTTAAGTAACAAAGGCTAAAGTTTGTTTGAGGATCAATCTGGAAGTTCCCCTGTGAATGGCTCTATTTTTTCTATCTTCATTAAGATGGAAGTGCCATCTTCTCGCGGAAATTCTACTGTTTCGCCTACTCTTTTTCCTAGAATTGCACGCGCTGCAGGTGTGAGGTAAGAAAGATAATTTCGTTTTGGATCTGTATCCCACGCGCCCAGGATGCTGTAGGTATATGTGCCATCGGCAGCACTGAGTGTGATGGTTGTTCCTATACTGCAACAGGAAGTATCGGGATTAGAGAAATCTGTGCCTTCAGCGCGCAGCAAGTCTGCTTCCAGTTCGGCGCGGCGTCTTGCTAGTAGAGCTTGTTGCTCTTTTGCAAACTTATATTCGGCGTTTTCTCGAAGGTCACCGTATGAACGCGCGATTGCTATTTCTTTTACATTTGCAGGAATTTTTTTGTTAATGAGTTCATCGAGCTCAGCTTTCCGACGTTGGAGGCTTTTCCAGGATACGATGAGTTTACCTTCGGATGCTGTTAGGGAGTTGTCAGAGTACTTTTCAGTCTGTGTTTCTTTTGTTTTGTGCAGTGTTGTGCTGATAAAAGATTCTACTTCGGGGAATTTTTTGATGATTCTTGCTAACAATGAGCGTTTGTCCATGTCATTAAAGACGGAGCTTAAGATGAGTTGTCGTGCTATATCGCGAATATCCGAAACATCTGCGTCTTGTAGAAGGTCAGTGATGAGGTGTTTATCAGAGATCACTAAGTCACGTAGGCGGTTGGAACGATTTTCTCCAATTTGATCGCGCTCTATTGCAGCAAGCAGAGCAACGAACAATTGAGGATTGATTAATTGCTTGCTAGCGTATTTTCGATTTTTGATGATCCATATCAGCGTTTCGGATGATACGGATAATTCTCGAACGGCGTGTAACAAAGCTCTATCGAAGTCTGCTACAAGGTTTTGTGAAGCCATGTGTTCGCGGAGGGAAGTCAATAGACGTGACGATGCATTCCGCAGAAAGCTAATTAACCAATTTTGCCAAGTACTGGGGAATTGTTGTTGGATCATTTTCAACATACGGCGCTGTTGATCTGAAGGCAGTGTATGAATTACCTGTGGAATTTGTGTCTCTAGAGATTTTATGAGTTCCGACGTTTGTACGTGTGGTTTTGGTTCTACTGCGAGTTTTTCAGCTAACTCATCGCGGGCAAGGGCGAGTCGAAGGATATCTTGTCGAGCCTTCGTTGATGAAGGTAGTTGACTAAGAAGCTCTTCGACTTTTTGCAGTATAGTGAGAGCCTCTTGTTTGTTTTTGATAATTTCGGAGTGATTTTTGAGTAGCTCATTGAGTAGTTCTAACGCGTGGTCTATGTGTTTGAACTGGTTTGCTGCTTTCAGGATCTCAGTAGGTGTTTTTTTGTTATCG